>TARA_R110001592_G_scaffold319982_1_pt1 | contig 56189 bp, 40 predicted proteins | sample TARA_R110001592 | Tara Oceans TARA_R110001592 (sample SAMEA4398387) | marine metagenome | biome: Polar Biome; feature: [SRF] surface water layer (ENVO:00010504); material: water (ENVO:00002006), including particulate matter (ENVO:01000060) such as... | depth 5 m | reverse complement strand
TGGAATTTTTTTACACCTACTATTCCTGCCACTACCGGACCGGTGTGTATCCCAACTCGCATTTCGAATGCTGGTTTGCCGGCAATGTCCATTTCGGTTTTTCGATTGTCTATAAATGCTTGCATCTCTAGAGCAACCAAAACAGTATTCTTTACGGAACCTTCCATTGGTATCGGCAAACCACCTGCCGCCATATAGGCATCGCCTATGGTTTTAATTTTTTCGACGCCCCAGCCAGAAATGATTTCATCGAAAGCCGTAAAATTTTGATGAATCTCATTCACCAATTCTTTTGGACTCATCTCAGCGCTAATACCTGTGAAATTGATAAAATCGGTAAAAAGAATAGTGACATTATCATACAATTTGGCTTCACTACGGCCGCTACTTTTTAACTCCTCCGCTACCTCCGTCGGTAAAATATTGCGCAACAAAGAATCGCTTCGCTTCCGCTCCCTCGCTATCCGGTTGCGCTGAAAAAATAGGAAAACCGCAAACACGCCTAATAAAAGGACCCCTCCAATTAAGCCGTTACGCTGCCTTGTTTTGTTTTTGTTTTGGGTATTGAGATAATGTATGCGCTGCTCTTTTAGCTTGGACTGAAATTTTTGCTCCATTTCAGCAAATGCTCTTATTTTCTGATCATTATAAAGACTATCCTTGAGCAACATAGACTGCCAGAGTTCATCATAGCCTCTCTTAAATGAACCATTATTATAATGAAAAAGCGCCGCATTTTGCCTCGAGGCCTGCATTGCGTCCAAATTACCTTTTAGAGCCGCGAAATAAATGGCCGAATCTAGATAGTCGGCTGTTTGTTGGGAATTAGTAGAAACACCAGCAAGGTTGTTATAAATACTGCTTATTTGGATGTAAGCTTCCCGCTCTTGCGCTACTTTCAGTGCTTTTCTAAAAAAGCTTTTGGCTTCATCAAACATTTCCCGCACCGCATAGGCATAGCCCAAATCATTGAGTGCGCCCTGCTGATGTTTTAGGTCATTCTCCTTAAGAGCCAAATCATAAGACTGATTCAAATAGTAAACCGTACTATCTAAGTTACTGAACAAAAAGCTCTTGCTTAGGTAGAGCTCCATTAAAACGTCCTTATTAGGAAAATTACTATTCCAACTATCTAAGCCCTTGTGAATATATACGAAAGCTTTTTTGCTTAATTCCATATTGGCATAGATGCGGGCATAGGCTAGGTAAATTTCTGGCAATAAATGCGGCTTTTCACATTGATTTGCCTGATAGCGGTGAAAAACATCATTCACTGTTTCAAGCGCATCTTTGTCTTTTCCTGCTGCACTTTGGTAGTGACTTTTACGAATGGCAATCTCTATCCAATTACAGTGATCGTTTTGCCTTTCAAATAAGAACAAGAGCGAATCTCCCAAGGTGATTTGGGATTTCAAATTGGTGTTCTCCTCAGTTTTATAGGCGTTTACAACACTATCAGCCCAATGCGCATTGTAATGTGCGAAGGTGTTAAACGAAAGAAATACCAAGCCAAGGAGACCCAGCAAATGTTTTGGGAAAGTAGAAAGCAATTATGATACGATTTTAATGTTCAACTAGGCCAGTTCCAGAGCGAGTGAACTTCCATTTTTGCTTCGTTTTACTTTTGGTATCTCCCCCGATTTTTGCCTGATCTAGGTCATTTTCTAAGGAACCAATTATTTCTCCATCTTCATTCATACTTTGTATGGTAATGATACCGAAGCCATCATCCGTAATCTGCCAACTGTTGGTGCCTGGTTCTGTCGCGAGAGTAACCGGCTGATCCAGCTCGGTAGCTATTAGGTAAGATGAACCGAACTGTATGGTAGCTCCACCTAAGACCCCATTTTCCAAAGAGGTGCCGTTAGGGTTGGATATAATTATCTGATTGATTGGATCTTCTTCCTGCATTAGTTCAAGTGCCACACTCCCATCTGCTGCGGGCACCAAGATTTTTAAATCTTGCTGACTGATAAGTTCCGTTGGAGTATTTAGTAAAATCGTATTGGCAGCAGCTTGCATCCTCCAGTTCTCCTCGCTTAAAGATTCATCGTTCACCTGTATTAGGATGGGATTAAAAGACACAAGAAGGAAAAGGTTGGTATCAAGGCCGTCAGCATTGAGTAAAAGAATCTTTTGATAAGGTATTCCTGCCGTATCGACGGCGTCAACTATGCACCACAGAGATGCGAGGCTCACTTCTGTGGTAGTTTGTAATTGAGCACCCGCCGCTATTTCTTCGATATACATATATACATCTTGTCCATTTACTTTACTCATAAGCTTCGTGCTGGCGGGTGCATCGCAAACTTTCCAACATTGAGAAACATAACCCGCCTGATAGGTATATATATAATTCTCCATGGTAGTGCTAGAGCCTGTGGCGCTTAATACAATGGAGGAGTCACTTGAGCTTGCCAAGATGAAATCAGAACCAGTTTGAATATTCATTATTGTTTGGATTGGTTAACCCTCAAAGCTAAGTCTTTCATTTTATAAATGATAGCATTAAAAAAAAGTGGCCTAGCCTTTCATATCGAAGCATTCCTTTTAACCAAAATCATCAAGCTAGTACGAATCCCGCCTGAGGGATAGCAGTGGAAAGCCCACAGCGAGGAACGAGCGAGGACTTGCAACGTATAGCCCGACCCGCTCGAACTTGGAGCCTGCGGAAAGTACGCGGGGCAGGCCCAAAAAGCTAAACCAATGCTTAGCCTACTCGATGTAATTTGGCTTAAAAGATGGCACGAGCATTTTACGGCAAAATCAATGGTAAATTTAATTGGTCCTCAGCCTTTTATAAAACTAGGCTTTAGTAACTTCGCCACTACTCTATTTCCCTATTCATGAAACGAAAGAAATGGCTTTGGCTTCTGCTCCTTCTGCCGCTTATACCCCTAATTTTTTTTCCAGGATTTTTATTTTACACAGCGGCACCCATCGTGGAAGGGCAGAGTTCTTTCAACCTAAAGTATAACCAGAAGCAGGCGCTGGATATTTATTTCCCCACGCAAAAGAAGTTTGAGGTAGATCCGGTGGTAATTTTTATTCACGGAGGCGCTTGGATTACAGGCCGAAAGGAGTCTATTAATTTTAATCGCTTTAATGGTGCCGTTGAGAATTTGCGCGCGCAAGGCTTTGCGGTTATTTCGCCTAGTTACACCTTAGCGGCAGATGGGATTAGTCCTTTTCCGCAGAATATTAAAGATTTAATTGACGCCGTGCTTTGGCTGAAAAAAAATGCCAGCACTTATGAGTTGGATAGCAATCGCATTGGGCTTTTAGGCGAATCGGCCGGAGCTCATTTAGGGCTTATGCTGGCTTTTCACGCTTACGCAGATGCGCAGCCTGATTGGCCGAGGCCTGAAATAGACTATTTAGTGGATGTGTACGGACCCAACGAAATGCGCACCTTGTACTTTTCTGAAAAGCTCGATTCTCTCAATAGTTTTATCGAAGACTTACCTGCCATTTTACGTGAGCCTCTCGATATCTCGCGAAACTTAATGGGCTTCGACCCGCAAAAAGATAGTGTGAAAGCAAGTCAGTTTATGCACGATTATTCACCCATCCATTTTCTAAAACCTGAGCTGCCGCCCGTCTTGCTTATTCATGGCGATCAAGATCAATTGGTCCCGGTAGAACAATCGCGGCGGCTGGTAGCTAAAATGGACAGTCTAAATTTGAACTTCGAATACCACGAATTAGCGGGCGTCAATCATGCTTTTTTGGGCGCAACCGACAGTCAAAAAGATAGTATTCAAAAATGGGTGAGTCAGTTTATTATCAAACAATATCCATGAAAACAGCTAGCCTAGAACGGAGAAATATTCGGCAACTGGGCCGCGCTGCCATGGGACTCACCTTGCTGTGTACTTTGCTAATTTTAACTAGTTGCAAAGAGGACTCTCCCGTTTCGAAGCCCGTTATAGCCGCTCCCATTAGCGATACACTGGGAAATGTTTCCGCTCTCGATTTATCTTTTTATCCCGAAATCGCCTTTGCAGGCACGCGCTTCCGCGACTCTAACGCTGCTGCAATAGATCTCCTTGATTTTATTAAAAGCCAAGGTGTTAATACCGTGCGTTTGCGCTTGTGGCATAGCCCTGCGAAGCGCGGCTCAAGTTTAGCGCAGGTGGACAGCCTTGCGCGAATTTTAAAACAGAAAGGTCTTAAAGTTTGGCTCTGTCTCCACTATTCTGATACCTGGGCTGATCCTGGTCATCAAGAAACACCGGCTGCTTGGCAAGGACTGGATTACAGCACTTTAAAAGATAGCCTGCGCGCTTATACTGCTAAAGTGATGCAGCGTATTTCACCCAACATTGTGCAAATTGGTAATGAGATTAATCCGGGCTTTTTACACCCTTTTGGCCGAATTAGCGATAATACCCCTCAGTTTAAAGAGCTCTTGGCTTTGGCCATTGAAGAAGTTCGCTCCCACGATTCTACTTGTAAAGTTATGCTACACTATGCTGGAGTTAATAATGCTACTTGGTTTTTCAACCAGATGACTGGTATTGACTTCGATATTATGGGTTTATCCTATTACCCGCTTTGGCATGGCAAAGATTTGCTGGAAATTGAGAATAGCCTCAATAGCTTAGCGCAAGATTTCCCCCAAGAGCTACTTATTGCCGAAACGGCCTATCCATTTACGCTAGCTTGGAACGATTGGACGAATAATATTGTGGGTTGGGATGAGCATTTAATTTTACCCGATTATCCTGCCAGCGCTCAAGGGCAGAAGGATTTTTTAATGCATCTACGTCAATTGGTATTAAGGCAAGGGAAACTAATTGGCTTTGCCTACTGGGGTGCTGAAATGGTGGCTTTTCGTGGCGATACCGCCAGTAATGGCTCATCTTGGGAAAACCAAGCTCTTTTCGATTTTGATAATAATGCTTTGCCTGCTTGGGAGGCTTTTCGGTTTTAACCCGAGTTCGATCTAATAATCAGGTCGATTGGCACTTTCGCGAGTCTTCTTGTATTTAGGCTTTCTTTGTCTCTCGATCCTAATTACCCTTATTCAAAAACTTCAAAAGAGAAAATAAAAACAAAGCCAAGCTTAGGCTAAGAAAGGAGGCCGCACCAACGCCCGTAGCAATATCTGCCCCGCTGTATAAATAGCTGTACAATAAATAGCAGCCCATCAGAAAAAATACAAGAGACATCAACTGAAATATTTGTTTCATCTTTCGCTTAAAAGCTTGATTAGAGCGACCAAAGTAGGCTTTTTCAATTGGAAAGATAAAATAAGAGCGGCAAAGCTTAATAAGGTCTTTTTTTCAGTTAATTTTGCCTTCAATCAAGGAAATTGATATGGAAAATACACAGAACAACATGTCTGAAAATAATAAAGACATGGAACAGAAAAATCTTAGTACTACAGAAGCTACTAATGAAACTACTAAGCCTCAAACAACGGAGGAAAGTCCCAAAACTGAGGAAGTAATCCCCACGGCAGAAAGCACTGAAACGAGCGAATCCACTGAGAAAAGCGAGGAAAAATCGCCTATTTCAGAAAAGCACGACGACTTAGAATCGGAAGATGATACCCGCGAAATCGAGAGTGATGAAGATCATGAAGAGGAACATCCCGATGAATTAGAAATGCCTGATTATGGCAGCTTTAGTTTAGAGGACTTGGTGAGCAGTGCCGAGAAATTGGTGAAAGAGCAGCCCATCCAAAAAATTAAAGATCATATTGAGAGTATTCGCAAATACCTTTTAAAACACCTTAACGAAGAGCGTAGTGAGAAACTAGCCGAGTTCGTGGAAAACGGTGGTGTTGAAATGGACTTTGAATACATTCAACCTTTACGGGAGAAATTCCGTCCGATTTTTCAGGAATATCGCGCTAAGCGCAAAAAATACTACGATGAACTTAGCGCTAAGCTAGATTCTAACCTTTTAACAAAAACCAATTTAATTGAGAAATTAAAGGAAATCGTTACGAAGGAAGAGTCTATTGGCGACACCTTTAAAGAGTTCAATCATATTCAAGAAGAATGGCGCAGTACAGGCCCAGTGCCACGAAATAAGAGTAATGACTTATGGCGTACTTACCATTTCCACGTTGAGAATTTTTACGAATTCATCAATATCAACAAGGAATTACGCGACCTAGACTACAAGAAAAATAAGGAGGCAAAGCAACATCTTATTGAACAGGCAAAAGAAATTTTAAGCCTCGATAATTTAAAAGATGCTTTTGCCAAATTGCAAAAACTACATAAAGAATGGCGTCGCACTGGTCCCGTTGAACCCGATAGCCGTGAGCCCCTCTGGGAAGAGTTTAGCGATATCACCAAGAAATTCCACGAAAAAAGAGAAGAGTTTTACGCGAAATTGCGTGAGAAAAGCAAAACGCTTTTAGTGGATAAACGCAATCTCGTAGAAAAGATAAATGCTATTCCTCGCAATTTTACCCGTCACCACGAATGGCAAAACGCCATAAAAGAAATTGGCGAAATTCAGGAGCAGTTTAAAAAAATTGGTCGCCTTAACATTCCTGAAAACGATGAAGTTTGGGAAGAGCTAAAGGCCGCTTTACGCGACTTCAACCACGCGAAGAATGAGTTTTACAAGGATCTTAAAAAAGATCACCAAGAAAATCTTGAAAAGAAGCGCGCCCTTTTAGAAAAGGCCGAATCTTTAATGGAAAGCGATGATTGGCGCAATACTGCGAATGAACTAAAGCGTATTCAAGCCGATTGGAAAAAGATTGGTCACGTACCGAAAAGTGAAAGCGATAAGATTTGGAAAAGCTTCCGCAAAGCATGCAACCACTTCTTCGATCGCATGACCGAAAATAATAAGAAAGCGGATAAAGCCTTTGAAGTAAACCAAAAGCAAAAAGAAGAAATTCTTAGCGAGTTGGAATCTTTCACTATTGATCCCAAAAACAAGAAGGAAGCTTTAAGTAGCATTAAAACTTTTATCAATCGCTGGAAGGAAGTAGGGCCAGTACCGCGCAATCAGCGTAATAAGGTAGATGGCAAATTCAACAAGATTATTGACGGACTTTTCAAAAGCATTGATATGGATCGCGAGGAATCGCAGCGTATTCGCTTTGAAAATAAGATGGAAAACTTGGCTGACGAAGGCGGTGTGGACAAGCTTAACAGTGAGCGTGACTTCTTGAAACGCAAACTACAAGAGGCCCAGTCTGAACTTCGTCAATTGGAGACCAATATGAGCTTCTTTAGTTCTAGCGATCCAAACAGTAGTATTGTAAAAGAAGCCCAGAAAAGTATCGACGCTCAAGCCAGAACTGTGGATGCCATGAAAAAGCAATTGAGCATGCTTACCGCTAAGGTGAAGGACATTATCAAAGCAGAGGCAGCGGAAGAAGCAGCGGCGAAGGAAGAAAACGAAAATCAAAACGAGGCTTAGGGATTTTTAAATGAACAATCCCACTCAGGTTATAATGCCCATTGCCATCGCTATTATTATGTTCGGCATAGGTATAAACCTGAAGTTCAAAGACTTTAGTAGAGTATTTCTGCATCCCAAGGCTATTTTAGTAGGCTTGGGAGCGCAGTTTCTACTTTTGCCTTTAATTGCCTTTATAATGGCTTGGCTTTTACCCCTCGCTCCATTGTATAAGGTAGGATTAATATTAATCGCTTCGGTACCGGGTGGAACGGCCTCCAATTTGGTAACCCACATGCTAAAAGGCAGAGTGGCCCTCAGTGTTAGCCTTACCTCTTTTAATAGTTTTGGTATTTTACTCAGCATACCGCTCTACCTAAGTTTGGCCATCGAGCTTTTCTTACACGAGCATCCTTCCAAAATTAGCATCGGTATTTTAGACACTTTTCAAGAAATACTATTTACAGTAGTTCTCCCGGTAGTCGCAGGGGTTTTGGTTAATGAATATGGCCCACAGCGCTGGCTAGATCAGTCAAGAAAACCGCTGCGTTGGATTTTACCCGCCATCCTCTTTGGGGTTTTTAGCTATGCCTTGTTTTTTGCCGGCGGCAGTCCTAAAGTTTCTTTTTTCGAAAATGTAAACCTTTATATCCCCCTGCTGTTTTTTAATGTTTTCACCATGTTTATTGGATTCTATTTGGCACGATTCACAGGAATTCGTCACGATGGAGCCTTTACCATTGCGGTTGAAATGGGTTTACAAAACTCGGCCTTGGCTATTTTAATTGCCACCAACATTTTACACAGCCCAGAAATGTCACTCATAGCAGTGATCTATAGTAGTTTTACATTTTTCAGCACCTGGCTTATTGCCTGGTTTATGAAACATCGCTTAAAGCATGATGTACCCAACATGTTATAAGGATAAAGAAATTTTGCATGTCTCAAGAGTTTAAATTAGTCTCCGATTATAAGCCCACTGGCGATCAGCCTCGGGCTATTGAAGAATTAGAAAAAGGAATTTATGCTGGTGATCGTTTTCAAACGCTACTTGGTGTTACCGGATCGGGTAAAACCTTTACCATCGCCAATCTTATTGAAAAAATTCAACGCCCCACTCTAGTTTTAAGTCATAATAAAACCCTTGCCGCCCAGCTCTACTCGGAGTTTAAAAACTTCTTTCCCGACAATGCGGTGGAGTATTTTGTTTCCTATTACGATTATTATCAGCCCGAAGCCTACCTGCCTAGCTCGGGTACTTATATAGAAAAGGACCTCAGTATTAATGAGGAAATTGAAAAACTGCGTCTTAGCACTACCTCCTCTCTGCTCTCGGGCAGAAGGGATGTATTAGTGGTGGCCTCCGTTAGTTGCCTATACGGTATCGGTAATCCTGAGTCTTTTAATTCCCAGGTTATTGAAATAAGCACCGGTCAGGTTATTGCCCGCAATGCCCTGCTTCACTCTTTTGTAAATGCGCTATACAATCGCACCACGGCAGAATTTAGTCGCGGTAGCTTTCGCGTGAAAGGCGATACCGTTGACATTTTCCCTGCTTATGCAGATAGCGCTTTCCGAATTCATTTTTGGGGCGATGAAATTGAAGCAATTGAACGTTTTGACCCGCAAACCGCGGAGATTTTAGAAAAATTTGATACCGTTCGAATATTCCCTGCGAATATTTTCGTCACAGGAAAAGAAACCTTGCAAACCGCTATTCATCAAATTCAAGATGATATGGTGGCGCAAGTTGATTTCTTCAATAAAAATCAAAGGCCTTTAGAAGCCAAACGCCTACAGGAAAGGACGGAATTTGATTTAGAAATGATTCGCGAATTAGGCTATTGCTCTGGTATTGAGAACTATTCCCGCTATCTCGATGGTCGCAGCCCTGGCACCAGACCTTTCTGTCTTTTAGATTATTTCCCCGATGACTTCTTAATGGTCATCGACGAAAGTCATGTAACTGTTTCGCAGGTTCGAGCCATGTATGGTGGTGACCGATCTCGTAAGGAAAACCTAGTGGAATATGGTTTCCGCCTTCCAGCGGCCATGGATAACCGTCCCCTGAAATTTGAAGAGTTTGAATTATTGCAAAATCAGGTAGTCTACGTAAGTGCCACGCCAGCCGATTATGAGTTGGAGAAAAGCGAGGGCGTAGTGGTAGAACAGTTAATTCGTCCCACCGGTCTACTCGATCCGCGCATCGAAGTACGTCCTGTAGAAAACCAAGTGGATGATTTAATGGCGGAAATTAGCAAACGTTGTGAGATAGATGAACGTGTATTGGTTACTACCCTTACTAAACGAATGGCGGAGGAACTTACCAAATATCTTACTCGTTATGGCGTACGCTGCCGCTATATTCACTCGGATGTGGATACCCTAGAAAGGGTAGAAATTATGCGGGATTTACGACTAGGCGTTTTCGATGTTTTGGTGGGGGTAAACCTTTTAAGAGAAGGCCTTGATTTACCCGAGGTTTCTTTAGTGGCAATTCTCGATGCGGATAAAGAAGGATTCCTGCGTGCTGAAAGGTCTTTGGTACAAACCGTAGGAAGGGCGGCTCGTAATGTAAACGGTTTAGCCATTATGTACGCCGATAAAATTACGGAGAGCATGCGTAAAACCATAGACGAAACCAATCGTCGTCGCGCTATCCAAACTGCTTATAATGTGGAGCATAACCAAGTGCCTACCGCGCTTAACAAGGCGATAGAATCTAATTTACCGGGCGCAAAAAAGTCCTACAATCCCTATGAATCTAATATTCCCGTTGCAGCAGAGCCCAAGGTGAATTATACGACCGAGGAATCGCTGAAAAAAGGCATCTCTAAAACCCGCAAGGAAATGGAAAAAGCTGCCAAGGCCTTAGACTTTATCGCGGCGGCGCGACTGCGCGATGAGATGTCTGCTTTGGAAGAGCGTCTTAAAAAGGAATATCAATAATTTCTATCGAACAAGAAATAAGTAACTCTGTTTTCTATTTATGTTAAAATCTCTTTTTTCCACTTGCTTGAGCCTCTTGGCTTTTTCAAGTTTTGCTCAAATTAGCGGTATCATACTCGATGAAAAAAATCAATCGCTGCCCACCGCCAATGTAGTCCTTTACAAAGGAGACCAAATTATGGCTGGAGCCAGTACCGACCTCGATGGAAGCTTCCAAATTAAATCACCTGATCCCGGTTCCTATCGCCTAGAAATTAGCTTTATCGCCTACGAGAAATTGGTACGAAATATATCTATTCCCGCAAGCCAAAAATTAGATTTGGGTCGCATCGGCTTAAAGCCAGATAAATCAAGTGTTTTAGAAGAAGTAAATGTTGTGGGAGAAGCCAAACTATTCGAGTTTGAGCAAGATAAACGCGTTTTTAATGTGGCAAAAGATATTACTTCTGTGGGAAGTAATGCTTCCGATATCCTGAATAATCTACCCTCGGTTGCCGTTGATGTAGAAGGTAATGTAAGCTTACGCGGTAGCGGTAATGTGCGCATCTTAATTAATGGCCAACCTTCTGCTTTAGTAGGAAGTGATCCCGCAGCAGCTTTACGCCAGCTCCAAGGAAATGTTATTGAAAAAATTGAAGTAATCACCAACCCTTCCGCTCGCTACGATGCCGAGGGCGAAGCGGGAATCATCAATATTGTTTTAAAGAAACAAGATCGTGCGGGCCTAAATGGGAGCTTTGACCTAAGTGCCGGCTATCCCGATTTATATGGCGCGGGCGCAACTATTAATTACCGCAAAAACAAGCTGAATTTTTTTACTAATCTGAGCTTTCAGTATAACAAATCACCAGGCGGTGGTAAGTCCGATCAGAAATTTAACTTGCCCGATACCTCCTACTCCTTTATCCGAGAGCGCAATCAATTAAGAGGTGGTTCTAACGCTACCATTCGCTTCGGGGCTGATTACCAACTAAACGACGAACAAAGCATTACCGGCTCTTTTTTAGTTAGACCAAGTTTGGGTAATAATACAGTAGACCTTAATTACCGTGATTTGGATGCCAATGGTAACCAAGTGCGCTTAATTAACCGCTTCGATGATGAAACGGAAACGGAAACAGCCTATGAAGGAAGTATCAACTGGCAAAAAACTTTTAAAGGCAACGACAAGCATAAGTGGACTGCCGACTTCCGCTACAGCGTGGAAGATGACCGCGAACAGTCGACCATTACCCAAGATACCCTTGGTCGCCCCGGGCAACTTATTCAATTGGTAGATAATCTAGAATACCAAAGTAGCTACCTTTTTCAAACGGATTATGTGCACCCTTTAGGAGAGAAGAAAAGTTACGAGCTTGGTAGCAGAGCCACTTTGCGTACGATTGATAATGATTATGGCTTAGATGATGTTTTATCGGATGGTTCTTTAGTAGCGGATCCCGTATTTAATAACCGCTTTACCTTTATTGAAAACGTTTACGCAGCATACGGTATATACAATGGCACCTTGCGTGAATCAATGACCTATCAGTTGGGCTTACGAGGAGAAATCACCGACTTAACAACCGAAGTTCAGAACGATACGGTTAATCAGCGTAGCTATGCTAATCTTTTTCCCAGCGCCTTTTTTACCTACAAAATAAATCCTCTTAGCGATATTCAAGTAAGTTACAGCCGCCGTATTAGTCGCCCAGGCTTTCGCACCTTAGCGCCATTTTTTGGCTTTAGCGATAACCGTAATTTTTATTCGGGAAATCCTGCGGTTAACCCCGAGTTTACCGACAGCTATGAATCGGGTTATGTGCGCTATTTTGAAAAAGGTAGCCTTTACAGCGGCATTTATTACCGTCACCGTACGGGAGTAATAGAACGTATTACTGTCGTAGAAGAGCGTAATGGCGAGGAGTTTACACGTTTTTTCCCTATTAACCTGGCAGTACAAGATGCCTATGGTTTGGAATTTAACTTGCAATATAAATTTAGCAGTTGGTATGATGTTAATGCCAATTTAAACCTCTTCCGTGCCATTACAGTTGGCGATTATGAAGGCAATAATTTTGGAGCAGTAAATAATTCCAGCACTGCCCGTCTTATCAATCGCTTTAACTTTTGGAAAAGTGATTTACAAATTACTTTCAATATGCAAGGCGCCAATCAAAGCGCACAAACGCGAAGCTTGGGGATTTATACTCTAGATTTAGGTTGGAGTAAAGATGTGCTCAAAGGCAATGGCACCATTACTCTCGCTGTGCGCGATTTATTTAATAATCGTATTCGTAGATACTACACCAATGGTAATGTAGCAAACGGAGGAACCTTTGATACTTTTGGAACTTTCCAATGGCGTCAGCGCCAAATAACTTTAAATTTCAACTACCGTTTAAATCAGAAAAAAGCCCGTCCGGATAGAAGTTCTGGCGGTGGTGGTTATGATGGTGGCGAATTCTAATTTTGCCACCTTATAAAAATAGGTTTTTCTGAAACTTTCAATTTAAAAATCCCCTCAGCGCTGGTTTGAGTACTTTTTTCCCATTGAAAACTTGGGTCATATTGGTACACATCTACGGAAGTAGCAGGAACCTTTAAGGCGTAATTAAAGTATTGTTTAGCGCTTTCGGTGCCAAGCCAAATGGCCCAAATATGACTCCCGTCTTTCTGCGAATCAAATTGATAGACAAAAACGCTTTCATCGCTTTGAGGCAGTACTTTACTAAAGTGATATTCTCCGAGAAGGGAAAGAAAAGATTGGAGGGCAAAATAAGAGCTCTTCGGCGCATGCTTATTCCACTTTTCGGCCCGCAAACCCGAGCTATTGTATTTATTAGGATTGGGGGCATTTACATCGCGTAGCATATACAAATGAGCACGGTCAAGCCCAGATGCGGCGATAGCCAAATAAGTTCTTAGCAACCAAATTGCCTGCACTTCCTCCGCACTAAAAGCACCGATACTTGGCACTCCCTGCGGCGATTTTGGGTTAGAATCATAGCCAAATTCACTGAGCCAAATTTCCTGTTGCGGAAAGTTCATATTTCGGAAATGCACTAATTTCTCCAATCTTTGTTTAAGGCTATCCCTTTCGGGAGATGCGGCCCCTGAAGCATTACCGTTTTGACCGCCGGCATTATTACTATAATGATGAAAGTTTAAAACCTGCGCCGGGAAATCGCCCTTACGATTATAATCCGACCAATATTTAATCCCTAAAAGATAGTCGAGATTGGTTTCGGCCAGACCGCCCATGATTACTGGTAAATTAGGGTCGGCTTTTTTAATCCCCACTTTAGGTCCCATTCTCCCCTCCTGCCCATCATAGGCAGCACTTAAAAAAGCGGCAAATTCGAAGGGATGGAAATATCCTTTGCGGCCTTTCCACCATTTATCGGGTTCGTTCCATACTTCTAAACCAGCGATTAAATTTAAGTTCGAAAGTGCTTTTTGGTCATCTCTTAAAAGTAATAAAGATGAATCTACTTGACTGCTGCCATAGCGCGCCGCAAATTGATAGACATACTCGGCAAAATGGCGATATGATTGACTGTTTGAAGCATCGAAATCTTTGTAGGTCGGTTTGCTATTAAAATCATCATCACCACGGTAAGGTAGCGCCGTGCCTTGGATGCAAGGATAAACCGAGATTCCTTTCATTTTAGCCTCTGCATAATAGTGGTCGAAATCCCAAACCGAAACATAAGAAGGCGACCAAGCAAATTCCTTCCCTTGACTAGGCTTATAATTTTCATCGCCATTAGCCTCGTCCCAGTCCCAATTATGATACTCGCGAATGCTCGATGCCACAGGAGCAACAATATCGAGGGGATCATCGACAAAAGCATTTATACCGAAAATTTCTCGGACGGTTCTTCTGGGACGAGTAGCTTTCAGTTCGGTCAGATTTTCCGCTTTTGCCTCGGATACTTTTTCACCAAAAAAACGCAGTTCACCAATTTGGGCTTGAGAAGAATATATCTTGAGTAAAATGAATTCGCCTTCGCCCTTGAGTTTAAAACTGCGCCACTGATTATACAGATCGGTTTGGCTTTTGAGGGCCAACTGCCAGTTTTTAGGATTACCGATTAAGACTTCTATTTCATCCTTGCCTGCACCATCAAATAACCAAAGAGAATCGAGGCGATAAATTGCCTGAAGGGGAATTAGAATTTCTTGGGGTAGATAAATTTCATTATAGCTAGCACGGAAAAAATGCTCCGCCTTTTCAGAGGGCACTTTCGGACCCTTAAACAAATGACTTTCATCAAAAAGAGTGGAAGCTTCGGCCTCACCATTGAGCACTATTAGCTGATTAGCCTTAATTTTCAGAGCTTCACTCTGCCCATAAAGCTGCGCATCTGGCGAAAGCCACACGAAAAGAAAGAAGAAAAGAAGCTTTTGAAACATAAAAATAAGGACCGTAAAAAGTCGAATAATTGTAAGCTGAGTTCTCTGTAAAGGGACAAAAAAAAGGCTGCCTTATAACGGGCAGCCTTAGTAATTTATTTAGCCGATTCGAGTTTAATATCGAAAATAAGCCAAGCATTAGGTGGAATAACTCCTCCCGCACCAGAAGCGCCGTAGCCTAAATCGGGTGGAATTACCAAACGGGCCTCGCTACCTACGCTAAGCAGCATAATGCCTTCGTCCCAACCGGGAATAACACGACCCATCCCAACCGGAAAGCTAATGGGCTCACCTCTTTGGTAGGAATCGTCGAATACCATTCCGTCTTGTAAAGTTCCGCGATAATGCACCGCTACGGTTTGACCTTTATTCGGCTTTGCACCGCTGCCTTCGCTTTTTATTTGGTAGTATAAACCAGAAGCCGTTTTCTCGCAACCTTCTACTAAAGCTGCTACTTTTTCTTCCTCACGTTTGCGAGCGGCGGCTTTAATTTCCTCTTGCTTACCCATCATTTCCGCAAAAACTGCGGCGGCATCCCAAGCTTGCGCTGCGGCACCCTGACGGATAATTTCTACCTTGTCCATGGTATCACCTTGCGCAATTGCATCCACAACGTCTAAACCTTCTGACACTTTGCCGAAAACGGTATGTTTACCATCTAACCAAGGTGTAGCGGCATGAGTCACAAAGAACTGAGAACCATTGGTTCCAGGTCCTGCGTTTGCCATACTTAAAATACCTTTGGCCTCGTGTTTAAGTTCGGGGTGAATTTCGTCTACAAATTTGTAGCCTGGTCCGCCAGAGCCAGTACCAGTTGGGTCTCCGCCCTGAATCATAAAGTCGGCAATAACGCGGTGAAACTTTAAACCGTCGTAATAAGGACTGCCTTTTTCTTTGGCTCCGTTTTCAATTGCACCTTCCGCTAATCCAACAAAATTGGCTACTGTTAAAGGTGTTTTTTCATGCTCTAAAAGCACGGTGAATTCCCCTTTAGGGGTGCTAAATTTAGCGTAAATTCCGTCTTGCATTATTCTACTATTTCTACCATTTCTACATCAAAAATCAACCAAGCGTTGGCTGGGATTACGGGTGGGTAACCTCTTTCTCCATAAGCTAAGTGAGGAGGAATAATCAGCTGCCATTTGTCACCAACATTCATCATGGTAACCGCTTCGCGCCAGCCTAAAATTACCTGAGCATTACGGCTAGCCTCAATTTCGATAGGTTGATAAGGACGACGAGCATCGTACTTTCCTTCTTTCTTAGCTACTTCTTCAATGCTGGTATCGAATAGAGAACCATCCGCTAAATAGCCCGCATAGTTTATCTTAACTTTTTGAGTTTCCTCTGGCTTAGGACCCGTTCCTTCGGTAAGCACTTTATAGTACATGCCAGTAGAAGTTTTGGTTGCGCCTTCAGTTAGGCTCGCCATTTTCTTGGCCTCTTCTTCTTGCTTTAATTTATCAGCGGCAATTTTTGCTTCTTGCGCTTGACCAAAAGTTTCGGCGGGATTGTATTCTTTAAAAGCTCTACCCTGACGGATAATACTAACCTTAGTCATGGTAACTTCGGTGTCGGGACGATCTTGCTGGTTGCGAGGCATATTGCTAATCGCATCAGCTACCTCTTGTCCGGCCATTACTTTACCGAAAATATTATACGAACCATTTAAGTGTGGCGTTTCGGCCACAGTGATAAAAAACTGGCTTCCGTTTGTATTTGGACCAGAATTAGCCATGGAGATAACTCCTTTATTATGACTTAAACCTTCTCCTATTTCATTATCAAATTTATAGCCTGGGCCGCCCATTCCATTTCCTTGTGGGTCTCCCCCTTGAATCATGAAATTTGGAATTACGCGATGAAATACTAAACCATCGTAAAAAGGCTTTCCTTTATATTCTTCGCTAACACTAGGATGGGTTCCTTCTGCTAGTGCCGCAAAATTTGCAGAGGTTAAAGGCGCTTTTTCGGTGTTTAAGGCAATTAAAATATCACCTTCGGTCGTGGCCAGATGCGCATAAACGCCATCTTCCAATTCCATTTTTTGACCATTTACCGTAACAACATTTTGTGAATTACAGCTACTAAGTAAGCCACCTAATAGCAAGGCGGTCATCCAGAAGTTTCTCATTTTTAGGGATTTTGTAATTTTTGGATATCAACAATTTCTAAATCATACACCAAAGCAGTGAAAGGCGGTATTTTATTTTGATCGCCAGACACCCCAAAGGCGCGATGCGAAGGTAATATAAATAGACCCTTATCCCCAAGGCGCATTAATTTCAGTGCATCATGGAGACCAATTTCTGCATCTTCTTTATCCACTCTTAAAATAGCGGGCGCATCTGCCGACGAGCTGTACAATTCGCTACCGTTTAAAAGGGAAATTTTATAATGATAAGTAACCTCGTCCCCACTCTGAACATTAATGATGGAATCAAATACTGGGTTATTTTCTATGCGATAATATATTCCTGTACCATTGCGCTGCAGGTCTAAATTACGATCGGTAATGTAATTTTGGATGGACTTTTTCTCCAATTCTAAAAACTCGCGGTGTGCCTCAATACTACTATTACGTGGGTTTTTAGGTGTCGTAAACTCCTGATTTTCTTTGGTTTTGGAGCCAAAATCTTGGCAGGCCGCAAAAAAGAACAGCAGGAGGAATAGAAAAAGTGAGTTTGTTTTAGACATTCGACAATGCTTTAAGTTCTTCTGCATATTCTGGTAAAAGAGCTTTAATCTTACTAATCGTATCTTCTAAGCCTAAATTGGAACTACCGCCGGCCGCATTGCGATGACCACCGCCTTCAAAATGTTTGCGCGCTAAAGCATTAACATCGAAGGTAGTTTTACTGCGGAAACTCAATTTCAAAATATCTCCCCTTGGACATACGAAAGCGCTCAACTCAATTCCAATAAGGGATAAGCCATAATTTACAAAACCTTCACTATCCCCTTTCTTGTAGCCACATTCTTCTAAATCTTTTGCACTTAAAGAGATTATAGCCGCGTGAAATTCGGGTAGAACTTCCATATTATTTAAGGCTCTTCCCAATAGTTTAAAGCGACTAGGAGTATTGCTATCGTAAACACGACTAGCAACTTTTTGACTTTCTACCCCTAAGGCTAACAAATGAGCGGCTACATTGTGGGTAGCGGGACTAGTTGAGCTAAACCTAAAATTACCCGTGTCGGTAGCAATGCCAGTGTATAAAGCTTCCGCAAGATTTTTATCCAAATGGGCAGTCCAGTTTAAAGCTGCTAAAAAGTGATACACCATTTCACAGGTGCTAGACATACTGGTATCCGAAACCAAAATATCTGCGAAATCATCTGGTTGTTGATGATGATCGATTACAATTTTTTTGGCCGCTGAGGAACTGAGAGCCTCTTGCATGGGGCCACTTCGCTTTAGGCTATTGTAATCTAAGTGAATTATAATATCGCAATTGGCAATTTGCGCATCTGCGTAAGCGGGGTCATTTTCATAGAAGCGCACAGAATCGGCTAAAGTCATCCACTTTAGATTTTCCGAATAGTCATTAGGCATCAGCATCAGAACTTGATAGCCCATTTTTTGTAAAACTCCGCAAAGTCCAGTGGCTGAACCTACAGCATCGCCATCAGGATTTTGATGATTGGTGATAATTATAGATGATTGCGGTTTTAACCAGCCTTGGAAGTCTGAAATTTGATTTTCTGATAATTGCATTGCGCAAAGATACAGAGCACGAGAGAGTTCTAACATATCAATCTTAATATTATCTTGCGGTCATGTCAAGCAAAAGAATTAAAAACGGCTGGGCCTTTTACGATTGGGCAAACTCCGTATACTCCTTGGTAATAAGCACCGCTATCTTCCCAATTTATTTTAATAGTGTTAGTCCCGAAAAACTGGCCCTTTTTGGTATTAATTACGAAAGCGCCGCATTATACAGTTACAGTCTTTCTGCCGCCTTTATAGTAGTGGCTTTATTAAGCCCAATTCTTTCAGGTATCGCCGATTACAGCGGTAATAAAAAACTCTTCATGCAGATTTTCGCCTATATCGGATCGGCAAGCTGCTTAAGTCTTTACTTTTTTGATGCGAGCAATATTTTCTTTGGCCTAACCATGAGTGCTTTAGCTAGCATTGGTTTTTGGGGAAGTTTAGTTTTCTACAATGCCTTTTTACCCGAAATCGCCAAGCCTGAAGAACAAGATTCCTTGAGTGCCAAAGGCTTTTCTTTAGGTTATATCGGTTCTTCCTTGTTGTTGATTTTCAATCTGCTGATGATCACTTTCCCCGAGTCTTTCGGTTTAACGGACGCAGGACAAGCCACTAAAATTAGCTTTTTAATGGTTGGCTTTTGGTGGGCAGGCTTTGCGCAAGTTACCTTTCGGAGATTGCCAGATAATATTAATAATCGCAAACCTAAAGAAAGCGGCTATTTATGGCGTGGCTTCCGTGAGCTCAAAAAAGTGGCCCTGCACGTGAATAGCGATTCTAATTTACGAAAATACCTCTATGCCTTTTTCTTTTTTAGCACAGGCGTGCAAACCATCATACTGTTGGCGAGCCTTTTCGGTGATAATGAACTAGGCATGGAAAGCGGCAAATTGATTGCTACAATTTTAATTATTCAATTTGTGGGTATTGGCGGAGCGCATCTTTTCTCCTTCCTTTCTAAGAAGTTTGGCAATTTACAATCCTTGAAAATCAGTATTTCTATTTGGGCCATAATTTGTGTTTTAGCCTATCTGCTTGACAAAGCCGACCCTTTGGTTGAATATAAGTTTTACGGCGTAGGAGCTTTAGTAGGTTTAGTGATGGGAGGTATTCAAGCCATTGGCCGCAGCACCTACTCTAAATTACTCCCCGAAACCGATTCGCATGCCAGTTTCTTTAGCTTTTATGATGTAACCGAAAAAATCGCTATCATTTTTGGAACGATAACTTATGGCTACCTCATACAGATAACGGGCGACATGAAGGCCTCAGCTTTAAGCCTCAGTGCCTTTTTCATTCTTGCTTTTGTGCAAATATTGCGGATTAAAAAGACGAAGAACGTTTACTAATTTTTAAAGCGGGCATTGTCCATTTTCACTTCTTCAAAAAGAGGATCATAGCTCAAAACCCGTCCTATCAAACTTATTTGTTGGCCTACCGATAGGGCTTCTATACTTTGGGTACTATCCAAGCTCAAATAAATTCCAGGGCTAAGTAAAAGAGCATTTTCTTTTATTTCACTAATCTCTCCGCTTACCGCTACTAACTGATCTACATAAAGTGAATCAGAAAGAGAAGGATCTTGTTGATAGGCGTTCACTAATTCCTCTGCACCTAAAGTATAAGCCGCTTCTTCCGCAGAAAAATCGCGGTGCGGTTTATTAAACTGATAATAGACAAAAATTCCAGCGGCTAAAAGGATGCTAAGTAGCATCGTCGCAATTACTCTCGATTTTTTCATAGGCTAAATGTAATTTAAAACAAGCTCCTCGGATAACGATTGGAGACGAATTTAAAATTAAACCATCCATTTTGGCTAAACTGTCGTAAGTAAATAGTGTCAGCCGTTAAAATAGAATAAACTAATTTGGCTCGCGATAGTTTAACTGTAAAAATTAAGAATGAGGAAAGTGATGATGCTTGGCTTGGCTGTTTTATTGGTCTATGCTTGCACAAAGGAAAATAAGGTCGATCTTTTAGCCGAACAATCTAATGGGCAAATAGACAGCTGTCTAACCGAAAATATGAGCTACCAAAGCGATATAAAAAGTATTCTGACTCAAAATTGCGCTACGAGCGGTTGTCATGTAGGCCCAAATGGTATAGGTGGTTTAGATCTTAGTACCTATACATCGGCCCAAAGAATTGCCGCCGATGGCGAAATGATGGGACGCATCAATAATACTAACGGACCTTTAATGCCACCCACAGGAAAATTATCCGATTGTGATATCGATAAGATTCAGTCTTGGATAAACGATGGCGCCCAAAACAATTAACCATTATGAAAAAAACACTCTTTATCAGTTTCGGACTCGTTTTCAGTTTAGCTGCTTCTGCGCAAAAACTGAGCACCCGCAACGCCGAAGTGAGCTTCTTCTCGGCCACCCCAGTAGAAAACATCGACGCAACTAACCAACAAGTTTCCAGCATCTTAAACTTAGATAATGGACAATTTGCCTTCCTCGTACCCATTAAAGCCTTTCAATTCGAAAAAGCTCTGATGCAAGAGCATTTTAATGAAAACTATATGGAAAGCGGTCAATTTCCTACGGCCAAATTCACCGGTGAAATTGTAGACTATAAAAAGATTAGCCTCGACAAAGATGGAAAATACACCCAGGTATTAGCAGGCACCATGACCATGCACGGCGTTAGCCAAGAAATTAAACAAGAAGTTATGATTACCGTTAAGGGCGGCAAGCTCAGCTTAAAATCTGACTTCAATATTTTAGCCTCGGATTACAAGGTGGAAATCCCTGCGGCGAAAGCCGATAATATCAGTAATTCTTTAGCGGTTAAAGTAAGCGCCACTTATGAATAAATTAGACTTCTTCCTCATCTTGGCTTTAAGCCTAAGTTTAAGTGCCCAAGATGATTTACTAGCTGAATTAGAAGCTAGCAGCCTCCCTGAAACCGAATACACCTTTGCTACTTGGAAAGGGACCAAAGTGGTAAACCTCCAAACCAATGAAATGCCCGGTGAAGGCGTATTGCAATACACTATTTTACACCGTTTTGGGGCTTTTAACCAAGATTTCGTTTATAATTTCTTTGGTTTAGATAATGCCCAAGTGCGCCTTACCCTTGATTAAAGTCCAAAAGAATGGTTAAATGTTGGTTTGGGCCATACCGGCTTTTTAAAGACCTACGATGCTTTTGCTAAATATCGCCTCACCCGTCAGTCGAAAGGTGAGAAAAACATGCCTGTAAGCATCACTGGATTTTCGTCGGTCTATTATGCTAACCAAAGGTTTAACGATGGCTTAGACCGAAATGCTACAACACGCTTTAGCTTTGTAAATGAGTTGATTATTGCACGTAAGTTTACGCCAAATATTTCCGCACAAATTGTTCCTACTTTGGTACATTTCAATCTAGTGGAAACTCCAAACGACAACAATACCATTTTTGCTTTAGGATTGGCCGCGCGTTATAAGATTACTAAAATGCACGCGATTACGGTAGAATATGTGCCACAGTTTAACGGGAATTCCTATCCTGTACCTGGTGAAAATGGCGCTGCGCCCAGTTTGGAGAAATTCAGCAATGCCCTTTCTATCGGAATGGATATTGAGACCGGCGGTCATGTTTTCCAACTTTTCGTAACCAATGCCCAAGGTGTAGCTGAGCCTTATGTTTTTGCTCAGAATACGGGTTCTTGGTTAGAAGGCGATTTACATTTTGGTTTTAATATTTCACGCGTCTTCACGATTAAGAAGAAGAAATAATAATTGAATTAAAATCTTTGATTGAGAGGCAAATACTAATTTTGGCTCTCAATTTTTTTTTGGAATAACATGATCGAAAAGAGTTTTGATTTGGTGGTAATTGGCGGCGGTATCGTTGGTTTAGCGACAGCCTATAAATACCAAAAGCTTTTCCCCGAGCGCCGTGTAGCCATTTTAGAAAAAGAAGGCAAACTTGGTGCGCATCAAACGGGCCGAAACTCTGGTGTTATTCACTCGGGAATTTATTATAAACCGGGTAGTTTCAAAGCGCGCAATTGTGTCAATGGGCGCAAGCAGCTGGTCGCTTTCGCCCAAGAGCATAATATTGATCATGATATCTGCGGAAAGATAATTGTAGCTACCCAAGAATCCGAATTGCCGACTTTAGAAGCCATCTACCAAAAGGGCCTCGCCAATGAAATTGAAGGCATGGAGATTATCGATGCCGAAGAAATAAAGGCCATTGAACCCAATGTGGTGGGAATCAAAGCGATTAAAGTGCCTGTTACCGGTATTATCGATTATGTTGGCTTTTGCCAAAAGCTGGTTGATCTTATACAGGAAATAAATCCCCACAGCGAGCTGATGCTGAATACGGCTTTTATTAATAGCTTCGAGCATAAGGATTTATCGGGCATACAAAGTTCTAAAGGGACCATTTACTGCCGTAAAAAAATATTCTGTGCCGGTTTACAAAGCGATCGCTTAGCCAAGCAAGATGGGGCCAATCCTGGGGTGCGCATTGTTGGTTTTAGAGGCGATTATTACGAACTTACTCCGCAAGCCAAGGAAAAAATAAAACATTTAGTTTATCCTGTTCCTGATCCTGACTTCCCTTTTTTAGGGGTGCACTTTACCCGCATGACCGATGGCAGTGTAGAATGCGGACCTAATGCCGTTTTCTCCTTTAAGAGAGAAGGTTACTCTCCTACATCCTTTTCATGGAAGGACACTTACGATGCATTATCCTATCCTGGAACTTGGAAATTATTCATGCGTCACACTTCGCAAGGAATGGGCGAAATGCAAAGGGCTTTTTCCAAGAAACTCTTCTTAAAGGCTCTGCAGAAAATGGTTCCCAGCTTAAGCATGGAAGATATCCGTCCCGTTAGAGCGGGCGTACGTGCGCAAGCCATTGAGCGCAATGGAAATCTAGTAGATGACTTTAAAATTGTGCATCACAAGAATTCGGTACACGTTTTAAACGCCCCTTCTCCCGCCGCCACTGCTTGCCTCGCTATTGCAGATGAGATTTTAAGTTTGGCAGGGTTTATTGATTAATAAATCAATACCTTAATCTGCTTTTCCTCGCTACCGTCTTCTAAATGGGCTATTAAAATCCCCTTAGGTAGAAAATCGAGTTTAAGCTTTTGCTCGCCTTTTTCAATCTGGCGACTGTCAATCAGCGATCCTTGTAAATTGTAGAAACTAAGTTTTGCTTGCTTTTCAGCCGAGCTGATTTGCAAATAATCTGCTAATTGCTGAAGCTTTAAATTCGAAGGTAGTTCAATTTCTTGCTCACCAATCCAAGGAGCACCTTCGCCCGCTTTAATGCCTTCGCCATAAGCTTCATTCCAAGCCAAATCTTTAATCGTCATCGACTTATTGTCGGCGGCCACTTCAACGCGAATCCATGCATAAAAGGTACGAATGGTATCAGCGCGATCAGCGCGGAAACGCAAACCGATTAGGCCATTAACCGCTCCTTTAAATTTGTCGTTAGGATAGGAAACGCCATCTACCGTTAAGGCTAGCTGCCCGAAAGCACTAGCGCCACCAGCCCCTTTAAAAACTTGTCCTGGACCAATACTATCGCCCGGACTAAGATTAAAAGGATAGGCATAATTGGCATAATCCAATCCTAAAACCGAATTACCCGCATTACTAACCGCCTGAATAAAGCTACCATTGATATTGAAAGATCCCGAATCAACGTATTGAATGAAACGATAATCCACCACGCCTAAAGTATCCTCATCAATATTTAAATCGAAAAAGGCATTATTAGTATTTAAGGTGGTATCAGGTAAATCCACGTATTTAATCTGGGCCTGAACACTATTAAGGGCTAGTACGCCACCCGCTACCGAAAGGTAACGTAGGGCTTCTGAGTGACTCGTTTCTTTTTTCATAATACTTAAAGCGACAAAAGTCGCAAATCTTTTCGGGCTTAACCAATTTTACTACGATATAGCTTCATATCAATTTCAGCAGCAGCTTTTTGCCAATTATAATCTCCTTTTAAATAACGCGCCAACTGTTTCATTACCGCCTCAGGTTTCACTAAAAATTCTTGATATGCGAATTTCTCCACCCTCATATTTGCCTGAGCATCAATCCACTGCAAAACCCTCTTCTGTTCCTCCTCCATTTGCATTGCCAATTGATAGGGAAAGTTTTGCAGGCTTTTATTACCCTTCATTTTTTCTTGCGAAATTATAATCTCAATAATCGGACGGTCCATCCAAAGGATGCGATAGTAGTTTTCGGGGGGTAAATAGCGTAATAAAGGGGCCACTACTTTAACCACTTGCCCTTCTTTTGCGCCAAATTTTTCGGGCGCTTCCGCTAGATGCTTAATTCCCTCATATTCGTAATACCCTTTAGGATTGGCTTCATCCGCTATTCGCTGCCCATCCTGTACTAATGAAAAACCCGCTTTTCCTAAAATAGCCATCATCATACTGGTGCCGCTTCTAGGGAAACCGCTTACGATGATAATTTCTTTGGAAGCCGCACTTTGTTCTTGGTTAGGCTGTAATTGTGCTAAAAGTAAACGTGCTTTCTTGTGCTTGGGTGCTTGTTTTAAAGCAATACTTGTAGCTTGTAATGCCGCTTCTAGTTCACTTTCTTGCTTAAAGCAGATACCTAACAAATAGTGGGCTTGGGGTTGAAAGAACCGTAGAGAAATACTTTCTTGTAAAAGCAGAATGGCCTCATCGTAAAGCACTTGCTCCACCTTTACCTCAGCCAGTCCCGTTAAGGCACTGCTGTACTTAGGATTGAGTTTTAGACATCGTTCATAGTATTCTGCCGCCATGCTAAGCTCCCCCAAAAGGAAAGCCGTGCGACCGATTTCAAAATAGACCTGGGCGCTAACCAATCCTGCTTTCTCAATCTCTTGTAGCTGTTTTTGCGCCAAAGCAAAATCGCCTTTTAGCATAGCGGCCGAAGCCTGAAAATACAAGGCTAAAGGAGAATTAGCAAAGGAAAGAGGCCAAGTAGCAAAGTAGCTTTCAAAGGCCTTTAAATCCTTTAATTCTAGGCATAATTTGGCTCCTAAATTTAAATAACGGAAGTCCTGCTTCGCTAGGAAACTCTCTTTAAAGCCTTGCCAGGCGGTCTGAAACTCACCTGCATCGTATAAACTTAAAAGTCGATTGTATTCCCATTCCTCCTTAATTAGCTGAGCCTGATCCGCACCGCTTAAATCGATATAACCTAAGTCATCAAGTTGCTGTAAAATAGCTTGTTGGTTGCCTTCTTCCCCAGCCATAAAACTGGGGCCAGGACCACTCAATTCCCAACTTGGAATAAAACTGGGCTTTTGCTCCTTTTTAAATAAATCCAATAAGGCGCGACCGGGCATATCTTCCGCTAAGGGCAGATTATAGAGCTGGAGAATGGTAGGAGCAATATCTAAAAGACTGGCGCCGTACAGGGAAGTGTTACGTTTAAACTGGGGACCAGTGGCAGCTAAAAAACCGTAGGGACGGTGCTCTAAAGCAGGTGAAGCAGGAAGATCGGGGAGATTTATTGTGCGATTGGTAGAAACTTCAAAACCATGATCGGACAGAATTAGGATATGGCAATCGCGCCCCACCAATTCCATCAAACGCCCGAGCATCATATCGTGCCAGCGGTAGGCGGCGGGAATTATTTCCGCGTATTTTCGAAAGTCTTCTTCACTAATCCCCTCTAATTTCGGCGCTAAATATTGAGAAGCGATATGTCCAAAATGATCGAGGGCCTCTAAATAAACCGCTGAAAAATCCCAATCATCGTTTTCTAAAGCCTTAGTAATAACATTATGCACTGAGGCCGAACGCGCTAAAACTTGAGCTACCTTGCCGACCATGGGGTCAGTCTGTAAATCTTCCCAGCTGTGATTGGGAAAAAAGGGCTGCAAATGGGCTTGCGTTAATTCTTGAGGAGCAATGCGCAAATCAGCCACCTCCTTCCGCAACGCAGGCGGATAAACAGAACCCGAGGCTAAATTCCAATTTGTCAATTCTTGCGGAAATTCACAAAATTGATTGGAGACCTTGAGTTTACCACTTTGTTCTGCGGGATGACTGGGCCACCAATTTATAATTTGGGTTTTTAAACCCGCTTCTTCCAATACATTCCAAAAGGCTTTTTTACGACGCGTACTGCCCTGTACGGGAATAACTTTCTGGCCTTGCCATTCTACAAAACCGAGAATTCCGTGCTCATGCGGACGCTTACCCGTAGCAATACTGGTCCAAAGTAAAGGACTTAGCACAGGTTGTAAAGTAGCCATATTGGCCCCGACTCCACTTTTTAAAAGCAAATCTAAGTTGGGCATAAAACCCAATGCTCGGTAGCGATCTACCAGCTCCCACTCCGCTGCATCCCAGCCAATTAGTAAGCATTTCGTATTATTCATTGGGTACAGCATTCGCTTTCGCTAGACGCCAAGCGGTCAAACCTTTTGCGCCTAAAGCTAGTAAAGCCAAAGAGCCTTCGGGAGGAATAGCTTGCTGAATATTATTTTGGGTAGAAACTTTCTCTTCCGAGCCACTCATATATTGTAATTTAGTGCCATGCAAAAAGCCATGTTTTTCGAATATCTAAAAATAGCGCTGCAATCTATAAAAACTCAGCTGCTGCGCACCATATTAACCAGCCTAATTATTGCCATTGGCATAACGGCGCTGGTGGGCATTCTAACGGCTATTGACGTGATAAAATTATCGCTTACGGGGCAATTTGCACTTTTAGGAGCTAATACTTTTACCATTCAAAACCGTAGTCCCAATATTCGCATTGGTCGTGGTGGCGAAAAGCCGAAATATTATCCCAATATCAGCTATTACGAGGCGCTAAATTTTAAAGACAAAATGCCTGGAGTAAAGGCGAAAACCAGCGTTTCTTTTATGGCTACTGGCGTGGCCGAAGTGAAATACGAGAACAAAGCTACCAATCCCAATATTGCGGTTATGGCAGTTGATGAAAACTATCTTTTAACTGGTGGTTATGAATTAGAGAGTGGTCGAAACTTTACCAAAAACGATATTGACGAATCGGATGCCACAGTTCTGATCGGACAAGAAATTGTACGTAATCTATTTCCCAAGGAAAATCCGGTCGGAAAGGTCATTCAGTTTGCTGGTACCCGCTTTCGTGTAATTGGCACCTTAGCCGAGAAGGGAAATTCCTTCGGTTTTGGTGGCGACAAATCGGTGCTTATTCCTATTTCCAAAGCACGATCGCTTTATGCTACGCAAGGCAGAAGTTTTGCTGTTAACGTAATGGCCAACGAAAGTCTCAACTTAGAAGAAGTGGTTTCGGAAGCCACCGCTACTATGCGGGCGGTGCGTAAACTCAAGCCGAAATTGGAAGATAATTTTGCTATCATTCGCAGTGATAACCTCAGCGAAAGTCTTATCGGAAACCTTAAATATGTTAGTCTTGCCGCAATCGTAATTGCTTCCGTAACCTTACTAGGTGCCGCTATCGCCTTAATGAATATCATGCTTGTTTCCGTTACCGAACGCACGCGCGAAATTGGAATACGGAAAGCAGTGGGCGCCCAAAGCCGAGCTATACTAAGTCAGTTTTTAACCGAGGCCATCGTTATTTGCTTAATTGGTGGCTTGGGCGGTATCATTTTCGGAATTGCTATTGGTAATGCGGTTTCGGCCGGTATTGGTGGTAGCTTTATTATTCCTTGGACCTGGATGCTTTTATCGGCCGTATTATGTTTAGCAGTAGGACTAATATCGGGTTTTTACCCTGCTTTGAAGGCGAGCCGCTTGGACCCGATAGAAAGTTTACGCTACGAGTAAATTACTAAATCGAATCTCGATCTCGTATAAATAGTCTTGACTTTCGTCAAGGAATAAAACTGTACACGCAGCTTACATTTGCCTCATCAAATAAGGTAAAACCATGTCAGCTAATAGTAATTTTGTTCGCGCCCATCTCAAATATTCCAAAATTATTGGCCTTAGTATTATTATTATGGCAGTGCTTGCTATGGTCGCTATGCTCAGTTTTTTTGAAGCCGCGCTTTCGCTAGATGCGCAAGAATTAAGCTCCTATTTTGTAAGCAATCGCAGCGAATATCACCTTGCCTTAAGCGCTTGGGTCGGTATCTTAATTTGTGATGTATTGGCGTCTTGGGGATTCCTGAAAATTTACCGCGGTTTAAACTCTAGCTTAGGACTCCTTACCGCCCGGCTGCGCTTTGTCTATTCTGCTATCTTGCTTTTTGCTATTGTCCCACTTTTCGGGGCGCTTTCGCTAGATGCGCAAGAAATAGAAAGTGGATTAATCTACCCATTCATACACCAATTTGAGAGACTTTGGTCATTGGGCCTTATCGTTTTTGGACTGCATTTAGGCGGCCTTGCTTGGCTTAGTCCACGCAGTTCAAAATTTTACGGCTTTCTTAAAATCATGCTTTTCTTTGGCGCAATCGGTTATTTACTAATTCACGGCTTAAGTCATAACTTCAGCTATTTTGCCACTTGGGAATTACCAATGACCCATCTTTTTATGGCACCGATGATTTTAGGAGAAGTAGGTCTGGCCTTTGTTCTTTGGTTAAAACCTAAAGCATATTTAGGGGCATTAGAGGGTGAAAACTCCATTAACTAAGCTTCCCTTAAACCTGAACTCGACCTTAGTTTTAAATCCGTTTACGGATCCGCGAAAGCGACTCGGCCGTCATGCCTAAATAACTAGCGATTTGATGCAAAGGCACGCGTTGAATTAAACCGGGACGGTTCTTTAAAAAGAGGCGGTAACGGTCAATGGGGGCTGCTCCCACATAATTGCTGAAATCTTTTTTTTGGGCATTGCGATCTAATTCCATCATTTTAAAACTGATTTCCGCCAGGATGGGAAACTGCTCAAAATTGGCGGCATCTACATCCTTCGTTCCCACAATCAGCAAACTGTCTTCGAGGCATTCGAGATAACTTTCAGTCGGACTCTCACTCACAAAATACTCGGATGAAACCGTTCCTTTTTGCTCATCGTAAAAAGCCAAGGTGCGATCTTTTCCGTCCTCCCAACGGTATTCCCGTAAAAGTCCCTGTACTACCTGATAACATTCGTGGGGTACATCCCCTGGCTTTTGTAAAATACTGCCTTTTTTAAATTCACGGTGCGGAATATGCTCGGCCAAAATTTCAATCTGCGCCTCATGCAATTCAGGAAACTGCTCTAAGAATTTACGGAAATGAGGATTTATCATTGAATTTATTTGGCTAACTTAAGGTAGCAAGATAGAATTTCTTGGCCTCATGCCTAAACTCCCTTTTAAAACATTCTGCGCCTGAACGGGTTTGTATGTTTGTTTAAAAAAATAATCATAACTCACCAACCGATATATTTATGAAATTACTAAGCACAATATTCTTCCTAAGCATGATAAGCAGCCCTGCCCTTATTTTCGATTTCGATAAAAACAGCAATACCCAAAACTGGCGCATTGTTGATGACGGCGTTATGGGCGGACTATCGGCTGGAAATTTTGCCGTTACCGAAGACGGACACGGACGTTTTTGGGGTGAAGTTTCTCTCGAAAATAATGGTGGTTTTTCCTCCTTACGCTACGATTTCGATGAACTGAGTACGAAAGGCTTTAGCAAACTAAAACTACGTGTAAAAGGAGATGGTAAGAACTACCAAGTGCGCATCAAACATAACAGTCGCGATTATTACTCCTATATCTACACTTTTTCTACTAAAACCGAATGGCAAACGGTAGAAGTCGATTTGAAAGACATGCGTCCTTCTTTTCGCGGGCGGTTTTTAGATATGGACAATTTCGATAAAGACAGTATTGAAGAACTCACCTTTTTAATTGCCAATAAAAAAGAGGAGCGTTTTGAGCTCCTCATTGATAAGGTTGAGTTGATATAAATTTTAATTTATTTGGGCTAAAGAATTTGACTTTAGCACTGTAAGTAGTTGTTTGTGTGCTTACTATGTATTTGTTTTAAAAGCCTTAATCAATACTCTATAGAGCTCTGTCCTACTAATCGGTTTCGAAAGGTAATCTACAAATCCCACCTTCATAGCCTCTGATTTTTGCTCATTCATGGCAAATGCAGATTGCGCTACCACATAGGCCTCTGGGTCTTTCTTTAAGATAAGCTTAGTGGCTTGTAAGCCATCTAGTTCTGGCATGCGGATATCCATAAGAACTAATCTATATTTCTTCTCCAGGTAAAAATCTACTGCTTCTCTACCATTATTAGCAAAGGTTAAGTGCAGATTAAAAGGATTCAATACAGCTTTTATCAAAACTTGATTTACGGGATTATCCTCAGCAATTAATACTTCCTGACCATCGATAAGCTCCCTTAAAGTATCTTCACTATGATCCTCTTTCTCTTCAAAATCCGCATCTTCAACTTCGATATAAGGCATAGTAAATTTAAAGGTACTGCCCTTGCCTAACTCAGACTCTACCCAAATCTCACCCTGCATTAATTCTACTATACCTTTACAAATAGCTAAACCTAAGCCAGTACCGCCATGATTGTCTTTTTGTCCGTAATCTACTTGCTTAAAAATCTCAAAAATGCTTTCCTGTTGATCTTTTGCGATTCCTATTCCTTTGTCTTTGACAAAGAATTCAATAATGCTCTTCTTCTTTCTAAAGCCAAGAGTAATTTTACCTGCAGTTGAAAACTTAAAGGCATTATTAAGAAGATTAACTAGAATTTGATGCAATCGACCTATATCTGCACTCACCATAAATTTATTAGAACCCTTCGGTAAATCCAATTCTATGTCAATCCTCTCCTTATTTAATTGTTTACGGATCTGACCAAAACTCTCTTTCAACTTTTTTGAAGTTTCAATAAGGTCACAATTCTCACGAATTAACTTGATTTTTAGAGTGTCAAGTTTGGCTACATCAATTATATCATCGATTACTGTGAGCAATTGCTTAGAATTGGCAGTAATAATATCTAGGTAATAGTTAGCTTCTTCTTGCTTTAGCTTATCTCGCCTCATGATTTCCGTAAAACCCAGAATGGCATTCATAGGAGTACGAATTTCATGACTCATATTAGCTAAAAAATAGTTTTTATGCAGACTTGCTTCTTCGGCCGCTTCTTTGGCCTTTTTAAGGTTTTCCTCGTAACTTTTCCGGTTGGTAATATTGCGTAAACTGAGAATAATTATTTTCGAATGCTCATCAGTATCAGTAGCAGTCATTCTGCCGTCAATCCAAATTTTCAACCCTGGAGTATCCCCTTCTATTTGAAATTCAATTGGCTTAACATCCTTGTTTTTCTGCGATTTCAACTCTGCCAAACCTCTCTCCAATTTGGCACTTGCCTCTGGAGGTAGATGGTCACTTAGTTTTTGCCCCACCAGATCTTTATCCTTAGCTAGGATTACTTTGAAAGCATTATTATAAAAAATGATTTTACCGTTCAGATCTAACTGTAATACTGCATCTACAGAATTATTTAATGTTTGACGGTAAACAAGATCTAATGCTCTAATTCGTTCTGTCGCCTGTTTCTCTTCCGTAACATCCCAAAATATTCCAATAAAGCTGGTACAAGTCCCTTCATCGTCAAATGTAAAAGGACTATCTATCGAACGACACCATACCCATTGACCATCTTTATGCTGAAAGCGATAATCAAGTCTATCACTTTTCCCTGAGGCGACAATTCCCATATGCTCTAGAACTTTTGGGAGATCTTCTTCATGAAATAAGGCTTGAAACTGTTTGTCGCTTAAAGAATTCATTTCTTCAATGGAGTAGCCCAAGACCTCTTTATACTGTGAGTTGCTAAAAATATTTGTCCCTTTTACTAAGTCATAAATATATATTCCTCCTGGTGTGTTTTCGGTAATCTTTTCCGAAAGGAGTTTCTCATTTTCAAGTTTTATTAAAAGCTCCTTCTCCTCCGTTATATCAAGGCTTGCGCCCATAACAACTTTAGGCTCATCCCTTTCATCCCACTCAATTACCTTTCCAATATTTCTAACCCACTTAATTTTTTCTTCACCTTTTTTCTTTAAACGAAATGTGTTTTTATAAAAACTAGTTTGTCCCTCAAAGTGCTCTTTAATACTCTCCCAAGTTGCACTTATGTCATCTGGGTGTAATATTTTAAGCCATTCCTCTTTTACATTCTCAGTTTTTAAGCCATATATATTATGCCACTCTTGATTAGCTTCAACAATATAATCCTCCTTTACGTTCCATTGCCATAAGGCTAGATCCGAAATTTCAGCGGCAATATTTACTCGATCTAGCGATAATTGAAGTTTCTCTTGAGACTCTTTCTGCTCAGTAATATCGCTGAAAAGAACAGCAAATTCACCCTTATTAGGACTAAAAATGTGCAGGATAAAGTATTGGTTTGTTGCTGCTATATGTATTTCAAAGTTTTGATCCGTTCCTTCTAAGGCGCTTTCTCTAAAATTTGGTAGCCAGTTTTCCAAGGGAAGATTTACCAGTTTCCTAATTTCAGAATGCTTCTTCATCTGAATATTATCCATATTCACCTTGCACAACCTTTCGAAGGCTGGGTTCAACTCTAAATACTCCCAATCAGATTCATTTTCATCCTCCGACTTATCAATTAAGTGAGCATGAAAAAAGGCTTCATTCATATTACGGAAGAGATCACCATAACGCTTTTCAGATAAGCTTGCTTTAGCTTCCGTTTCTTTAAGTTTATTTATATCTACAAAAGTGAGAATCACTCCATCAATATGGCGGTCTACTGTGATGAATGGTGAAGATCGAAAGTAAAAATAATTACCCTCTAAATCACTGACCTCCAGCTCATTTAGCGCCAAATCGCTTAGAGCGGATTTAGCAGAAGACATAATTAAACTACTTGTTTGATCATCAAAGTTAGAAGCAAAAGAATTGATGGGCCTGCCTCGATCGGACTCTTCAAGTCGGAAATGCTTTTTAAGACTTGGTGTAAACTTTCTTATACATAGTTTTTGATCTAAAAAAAGAGTGCCAATATCGGTACTGTTAAGCAGATTGCTGATATCGTTATTCAGCTTTAGCATCTCCTCTACTTTCTCTTGTAGCTCAGTATTTACAGTGTAAAGCTCTTCGTTTACAGATTGCAGCTCTTCGTTAGTACTCTGAAGTTCTTCATTAGAAGCCATCAGCTCTTCGTTGGCTGATTGCAACTCTTCATTACTGGTTTCCAATTCCTCAACCGCATTACGCAAATCCGACTGGGTCATTTTAAGCTCGTACTTGAGAGCCTCAATTTTTTTACTATTAATATCATCTGCATCAAGGGTGCTGATGGTGATATTCTCATCTACCACTTTTTCCTCGCTGTACTCAATAAATATTACTGCATCGAGCTCTGAAACTCCCGTTACCTTTCGAAAAGTTAGGTCGAAAGAATAATTTTCATTTTGTCGTTTAACCAATAAGTTCTCAAACCGAACCGCCGCCTCTTCACCACTTATTAACTTTCTCGTACCATTTCTAATTAGTAAAGAAATGTCTTGGTCAACAATATTTAGCAAATTATTTTGAAAAATACCTTCAGGCAAAATTAGCTTGCGCCCTGCATCTCCTTTAATAAAGAGGATATTAAACTGCTCATCTATGAAAATGCCACTGGGACCAAAATGCTGCGAGATATATTGATGAAAATGCCGCTCTCGATCATGAACCGAATTAAAGGTTTTGCGGTTACTTGCCGCCAGTCTACTACTTAATTGCAGCCTGGGCAAAGAAAGTTCATCCCGTAATCTGGATCCTGAAGTAGTGGTTTTTTGAAAAACACGCCACTTTAAATTTACAGGAGTATAGTGCCCCTCCTCTATTAATAGAGACTCACTTGGTCCTAAAAATAAAAAGCCGTTTTGATTGAGAGAAAATAAGAAATTCTGTTGTACAACCTTCTGAGCTTCATTCCCTAAGTAAATTAGAAGGTTCCGACATGAGATTAAATCAGTCCGTATAAAAGGAGGATCATTAATTAAATTATGGTAGGAAAAGACGATCTTTTCCCTAATTCTACTAATAACCCTTAGGGAGTTCCCTGACTTTATAAAATACTCTTCTAAATAATCGCGTGGTATCTCATTGGCCGCATTAGAAGGGTAAAGCCCCATACCTGCATAGGATAAAGCTCTGTTATCTATATCGGTAGCGAAAATTCTAAAATCAATATCCAGCTTATTCTCTCGAATATAATGGTCCATTATAATCGCTAAAGTATAAGCCTCTTCGCCCGTGGAACAACCAGGGACCCAAATTCGAACCACCGATTGATCTTCACGATCTTTTAAAAGACTCGGTACTATGATATTACTGTATACCTGAAATGCTTCAAAGTCTCTAAAGAAGCTGGTAACCCCAATTAAGAAGTCCTGACCTAAGATGTTTAACTCCTCCTCATGTTCTTTTATATAGTTTTCATATTGTTGAAGAGATTGCTGCCCGTGTAAGTGCATTCTCTTCTCTAACCTTCTTAATAAGGTGTTCCGCTTATATTTGGTAAAATCTACACCGGTAACAGAAAAAATAGCATGTAATATATTAGTATAAATGTCACTTTGCTCATCGAGCGGTACTAAGCTTTTGCGAAAACTGGCTGCGGTTAATGATAAACGAGTAATAATCTTTCCTATCTGCGTGGGCCTGAGAATGTAGTCGCATAAATTAGTAGAAATCGCTGATTTTGGCATCCCATCGAACTGAGCACTACTAGGCTCTTGAACCATAATTATGCCCCCCTCTTCTTGTATATACCTAATACCCCTTGAGCCGTCCGAACCGGTACCAGACAAAATAACTCCGATGGCGTCTTCTCCAAACTGCTTTCCGATATTTTCTAAAAAGAGATCAATAGGTAGGTTAAGTTTACCTTGTGGGGCCTTATCTGTTAAGCTGAGCTTCCCTTCTTTAATCTCTAAATTATTATTTCGGTCATTTAAGTAAATGCAATCTTTCTGCAGCGCCATGCCCTCCTTAGCAGTATAAATAGGCATGGTAGTATGCTTTGCTAAAAGCTCCGGCATTAAGCTTTTAAAGTCTGGCGAGAGATGTTGAACTATAACAAAGCAAAGGCCGGTATTATTTGGCAGGGCGTCAAATAATTCATGAATCGCATTTAAACCTCCGGCAGAAGCTCCTATACCTACAATTCTTAATGATTCTTTTTCTTTTTTATCTTTTTCGCCTTCCTTAGCTAGGGAATTTGTCATTAGATGGACCGAATTTGTAATAAATCTAACAGTTAAGATAAAATTACGAAAAATATTAGCCTGAGGGATAAACAAATTCAAGTAGTTTGAAAGCGACAAAAATCCATTTATATGTATCTAGAACAGTAACATAGGAATGATTAAGTCAGAAAAAAATGGTTTCTTAATTAACTACATGAAACAAGATGCTGTTCTTGTTAATTTTTCAGGTCTAAATTTATCGGTAAATCTATGCGGTATAAAAAGCAAGCCTTTCCCTAAGAGACCCTACCTGTTCTTCCGCCAGAGCTATCATTTTTTGAGATTGGCCAAACTGAAAATAAGGCTCAGACAGAAAAAGACGGAAGTAAAAATCATCCGCCCCTCACAAAGCATCGATTGGGGTAAAAACCCATTGGTCCCATTAGCGCTTAAATAAAAAAGAGGAGCGTTTTGAGCTCCTCATTGATAAAATAGAATTGGAATAAGGTTTTGAGACCGCTAGCGTTGTGAGATTTCAGACTGTGGTGCTTTGAGATTTTAGATTTTTCCCTGAAATAAATAGTTGGAATCGTTTCTTTAATTATAAAACTTGCAACCCGATCCTTAAGGCTCTCGCAGGCGGGGGAGTTTTATCGAGATGTCGCACCGACGGCGCTTGTATTCTTGTGGCTTATGGGTTTCTATCGAGATGTCGTCCCGCTGGGACTTTTGCAGAAGGGGAAATAGAATCTGAGATGGTTTCTAATTCTACAAATTGCTATGAATCCCGAAGGGATGAAACTATCATAGAGAAACCATAGGCTCCTAAACCACGAACCCTGAAAGGGTGGCACTTCTCTTCAGTGAGCTAAAAGACCGCGCTGCTTTGAGATTAGAGTATGGTTTGTACAATAAATGAAGGTAATCGATTTTTGAGATTCAATGGTAGCTGAATGCATTAAAGGAGCTGCGGTAGCTGCGACATCTCGGTAGTATCAATCAAAAAGCGACAAGCCATAACTGCTCCCGCTTAAGAACCCAGACCTATCTTCTCTTTTTACCATTAGGTTCAAAACATGAGGGTAAATGCTGCCTTTTCGTTAATCCTTCATAAAACGTTTGGTCATTAAACCTTCGGAGGTTTCCACTTGCAGAAGATAAAATCCGCTCGATAAATTACCACAATCTAATGTCATCATCGAAACTGCATTTGCCTCTTGAAGCATTAATACTTTGCAATCGGAAGAAAGAATGCGTATTTGCTTTATCTCTGCACTAGCCTCCACAAATAATTCATTTTGCGCCGGGTTGGGATAGATATCTAAACGTAATGCATGTACTTCAAGCTCGCTTTCATCGGCTACTACAGCACGTTTAGCTGAACCGCCTAAAGCCGTAATTTCTATGGCGGAAAGTATAGAGTTTTCAATACTCGCGGCCGTATTTATATTCAACTCACCATCGGTAATTAAAGCAGTAAAAGTTTCGGTATACGCCACCGCTCCTGCTCCAGCCGACGAGAAAACATCTAAATTACTGATCTGGGCCTGACCCTCCACACTAATGCTAAATATACGGGCATTCGGCTTCATTAAATAATTCTGTAACTCGGCAAAATGCAAGGTCACGTCATATTCGCCGCTCGCAGGCAGAGGAATAGCATAAGACATATTCTTACCAATGCGGTATTTCTGATACAGACTAGCATCACTGGTGTTGGCAATGGTGGCGGAAGAACTTAATGAGAAACCGCCTTGGAAATACTGATCAGCAATAAAGTTTTTTCCCGCTGCACTTTGGTAGGCTGCGCCGCCACAATTAATATTAAGACTGAAATTAGGATTGGGGTTTACAATGGGACTACCGGCACAATTGCAGTTGCCATCTTCGATATCGTTTAGGGTGCTAGAATCGCCATCATCACAAGCACTACCTGCCACTGGACAAGTAGAAAGCAAGTCGATGCTTTGGTTTAAACTATCGCCGTTTAAGTAATAGCTCAGCGCTAAACTGCTGCCCAAAACATCGGTCAAATTACCCTGATACGTAAAACTTCCTAAAAGCGAATCGCCCGCGGCAATGTTTTGTCCTTGCGCAATATTTAGACTTAAGGCCGCATTTTGGGCCGACCATAGTAGAGAGTCTAAACTGCGAGTAATACTGTCATTATTATAGATGTAAAAATCCAAGCTGCTCATCTGCCCCTGAGCGGCACTAAGCGAAACTTGCGCCGAGCTAAGGGCTACCAAAATAGGACTGGGCGCTGGTGGCGTATTACCACTGCTAATTTCTATTGCCGAAATAAGACTGTTATTTACGCTAGCCGCAGTGTTGAGATTTAATTCTCCATCGGCTACTTCTACACTAAAGGTGATGGAATAAGCCTGATTGCCGCCCACTAGATTGGTAATATCCAAATCATCAATCACCAAATCGCCTTCGGCCGAAATATCAAAAACCCTTCTCCCTGCTTGCATTAAATAGTTCTGAATTTCCGCAAAATGCAAGGTAACTTGATAGGTCGCTTCTTGCGGAAGCGGAATAACATAAGACATATTTTTACCCAAACGAGCGCTTTGGTATAGTGGCATATCAGCAGTTTGACCAATGGTAGCACTCGTACTAATAGGAATTCCGCCTTTAAAGTACTGATCCGCAATATAAACCTTTCCGCTGTTAGCGCTAGTATAAGCAGGACCGCCGGCATTAATATTCAGACTAAAGTTTTGCGGCTGATTAGGTGTACCCGCACAATTACAATTCCCGTCTTCCTGATCATTGATGGTGTTGGCATCGCCATCATTACAAGGTGTTCCCGTGGGAAGACAATTTATACTGGCCTGCGCATCTAGGCTTAAAGCCGTATTTACACCACTTAGGTAGATGGCATAATTTGCAGCATAAGTACCTGATAATAAATTAGTAGGATCAAAATAAAGCCACATAACGAGGCTGTCTCCTCCTGCCAAAACGCTACTCGCTGTCTGCAGGCTAAATACAGCCGTATCTGCACCTGAGGCCATAATTGAATCAATGGGATACGCGAGTGTATTGGGATTAACTAAATAAACTAAGGCACTATCTAAACTCGCATTAATGCTACTCGTGAAATTTAGCGCTGCGGCAGATAAGTAAGGTAAAGCAGAAGGTGTACTAATCACTTTTTCAATGCTTATCGCAGAAAGCTTAGCATTATTAACCGAGGCCTGCGTATTGATATTAAGGAAGCCATCATTTACAGCTACCGTATAGGTTAACTGATAAGCGGTTTTAGCACCTACTTCATTATAAATATCTAAATCATTGATGTATAAGGAGTCCTCCATCGTTAAATCGAAAACACGCTTGTTAGGAGCAAATGCGCCTGACCAAATTTCAGCGAAATATAAGGTCACACGATAATCGGCCGCTTCAGTTAAAGGAATGGCATAGGCCAAATTGGCCGCCCAACGCTCGCTGGAATAAAGAGTGGAATCAGCTGTGCCAGCGATACTTTGCAAGGCACCGGCTGTGCTGCCGTTTAAAAAATATTGATCGCTGCTAAATTGATCGCCATTAGCGGCGGTATAAGCAGGACCACCCACATTAATATGAAGACTGAAAGCATTAGCAATTACAGTAGTTCCGGCACAATTACAATTGCCATCGGTGGTATCGTTTGTTGTACTAGCATCGCCATCATCGCAAGATTGGCCCGCTGCAGGACAAGCCGCTTCACCCGATAAACTAAGTACCGCAGGAATAAGACCACCATCGTAATACACTTGCAACTGAGCAGAACGCACTACTGGGCTACTACTCTGAGGTTGAAAATAAGCGGTGAAATTGTTGGTATAAGCCGCTGGGATTGCCTTATTGGCATTGAGGTTATGACTAAAATCTTGCGGATGAGCGCCCAGTAATTTAACTGAATCAATCAATACCAAATTGGCACTGCTGTTTACCAAACTCAAGCTGATGCTGTCGGTTGAACTAAGCGGCGTAGACTGAAAATGATGGCTGCTCGGATTAAACAATAAAGGAGCGGCAGCAGGACGAACAGCGATCGCGGAGATCTTGGCATTTTCCACCAAAGACTCTAAGCTAAGTTCTAAAGAACCATCGTTGATTACTACCGAATAGGTTTTAATTAAAGCGGCTGCGCCACCTACGGTATCAAAAATATCGAAGGCCGCTTCCACTAAATTACCTTCTAGTTTTATATTAAAAACCCTTGCTCCGGTAAAAAAATTAGGGGCGTAAATTTCGGCGAAATGTAAGTCCACTAAATAGCTACCGTTGGCATCCACCGGAATGGAATATTGTAAATTAGTATTGTAGCGTTCACTGTGGTATAAATTATCGTCGTTGGTGTTGGCTATAGGCTGAACCTTTTGATATTGCGAGCCATTGGCAAAATATTGATCGGCTAAAAACTCTTCTCCAGACGCAGTGGTAAAGGCTGGTCCACCACAATTAATTAAAATCGCTTCCGAAATAGCCACTTGCCCTTTCACGCTAAGTTTCTGTAGGGAATTACTAGCCGAGCTAAAAATTTGCAGGCTGTCTTGAAAAGATGCGCTCAAAGCCGCACTAATAGTCAAAGCTATACTATCTCCTGCGCCGAGGTGCAAGGGTAATCCCGCGGCAATGCCGGCATTGAGACCTAAAGTACTTTGCTGCCAAAGGATGGAATCAATTAAAATTGCTTGGTTGCCATTTTGATTTTTTAACCAGATAGTCGCTTGTGCAGATTGGCCCGCCGCAATAGTTCCGAAATCGATTTCTGTGGCTAGTGCTAAGTTACTTTTAATACTAGCGTTTAACTGCGGTAAACTAGGATTAGCCAAGAAGCTAAATACTTCCTGCGATAGTAATTGCCCGCCGCCCTTTATGGGAGAACCGGAAGCCATATATACTTTCTGATTATTAACAATGGCTTGCGTTCCGTGACGACCTTCGTTTAAAGAATCGAGCAGGCGCCAGCTGTAATCGCTTAAGTTTAAAGCTTGGGTAAGATTAGACGCCGTTGCCGCGGTATCTTCTCCTCCAATTACTAAGAGTTCATTACCAATTATAGCGGTACTAGCCGCGGCTACCGGTCTGGGTAAATTATTTGTTACGGTGCTCCAAGATTGGGTATTAAAATCATACACATCTACCGCTGAAATATTATCGCTGAAATAGCCGGTTAAACCAGTGGTTCTTCCACCAGCAGCGTACAGTTTACCATCTTTTAAACTGGCGTGAAAATGATCGCGCGAACGAGGCGCATCACTAAGAACTGTCCAAGTATTGGTGGTTGGATCAAATTGATCGAACCAAGGCACCCAGCCACTGGTATGCCCATTTTGAATACCACCAATTAAGTAGAACTTATCTTGGTACACCACGGAACCCGCGCTGCCTCTTCTTCTATTTTGGGGAATTATTGGGCCTTGATGCCAAGCGTCCGCCAAGGGATCGTAAATATAAATTCGATCGAGCGGTGTTTCGTTGGGAAAATTACCCGTCATGCCACCTACAACATAAACCAATCCTTCATGGGCAATGGCCTGAAAGTGATGTAAAGGAAAACCCAGCGCTGCACCCACGGTCCAAGTATCGCTGGCTGGATGATAGAGATTCACATTTGAACCATGCTCTCTTCCTCCTAAAAGCACAAAGCACTCGCCTGCTTGTACATAAGCAGCTTCGTGGCGGCCTTGGGGACAAGAACCACCGTTTCCTAAAGCTTGGCAGCTAGATGCGTCATTAATATAAGTCCATTCTCCCGATAGGGTATTGGGAGCGAAATTCGCTTTGATATAATCGTATGTCGCATTAAATGTGGGATCTGCGGAAGCTTTTCCCGCTGCCACTCCCACGGCTAAAGCCTGATTGGAACTAAAAATCGTTTGCATAAAAGCTGGAAATGGCAGAGCCGCTCCCAAGTTTTGCTTGCCGTTACCAAAATCAATTTTCGGCTGAATACTCTGGTTTAAAGGATTTATTTCTAAGTACAAGCTAATTTCGGATGCTGCTGCTAATCCAGCCAGCGGGAAATCGCTTTGCACGAGCTGACCATTTTCTTCCTGCCAAACGCTCATCACCAAATTACCCTGATTCGCATTGGCGCCAATCATAATGTAATTGTCTTGATCGCCCGTTCCTACATAAAAAGCATGGAACTGATCACCTTGGGGATTGGCCTGAAAGAGCGGACCTAAAATGGCAGTTTCTAGTTCAAAGGCTAAAGTTTGTTGATCCACCTGCAAGCCAAATTGAAAACCGTTTTGCAAATCGTTATTGGCTCCAAAAGGAGAACCCGCGGGCGCATCGTTGAAGGAAAGTAGGCCCACTGCTCCACCAGCGATAATTTCTACGGGACTATTGTCTTCATTTTTATAGAGCTCTAAATAATCGTTAATACCATTGCTCATAAAGCCCGTAAACCCGAGGCCGTACAAACCGATACCGGGATCGCCATTAAGCAGCGGATAATCGAAAGCTAAAGTAAGAGTAGTACCATTACTGGCATCTAGTGCAAAGAAATCCACTTGATCATTTAAACCATCATCGTCATCATCGGGATCATTAAGATCGCTTACCTTAAAACCATTGATTAAAGTCTTGTCGTTATCAGCCGGAAAGCTAGAACCACTGCAAGGATTGGTTCCATTAGCAATTTCATCGGCATTGGTGTAACCATCTAGATCTTCGTCAATGGTGGGGTCATCTGCCCCTGAGCACTGCACAAAATCTTGGGGTTCAAAAATGGTAATGGCATTAGAACCATAGGTAGCCGCCCAAATGGTACCAGGGAAAATATCGTTGTCGCCTTGGCTACACACATCTAGGGGCACAGCTCCAAAACCTGTGGCTAGCACACTTACGTCAGATGGGCTATTAATACTGCCAACGGCGTTGCGTTTTACCGAATAAATATTCCCGTTAAAGCTTGCTGCTAAAAGGTTTCCTTTCATCAAACCACTAAAATTACTAGCAGTATATTCAGCCATTCCATTGGTAGAGGCAGTAATTGTAAAAAGTGATTGATCATCCACCCCCGCATTTTGAAAGTCGCCTTCGATGGGATCGGCTAAACTGGGATCAACCGGAGGCCAATCGACTGGTAAAGTGGTAGCGGGGTTTCTGGTAACGGCCTGACGCCACACACCATTTAAACCACCCGCACCATTAGCATGGTCGTGGGTAAATAACCCAGCCCCAAGCGGATTCGCTCTAACCGGGTTAGGATGTCCGCCATAATAACCTTGACCGCTAATAAAATGTAAACCATCTTTATTATTCACCTTATCGTCGTTGGGGCCGGGTCCCGTAGAACCTGGTTCGCCGATGAGCCAATTATTGGTAGCAGTTCCTACGCCTTCATTGGCAGGATGTCCACCCCAACCTTGATTCGCGCCATTATCCCAAGTGTACATTTTACCATCTTGCGTAAGCACCACATCAAAAGCATTTCTAAATCCTGTAGCAAAGACTTGCACAGGACTAGTGGTGGTCCACTTGGCTTGATTTAAACCATCGTTTCCCCCGAAAGGATCATTGATATCAATGCCATTATATCCAGGCTGATTGGGATCGTCGATACCGTTTGCATTAGCACGAGTAGGATCATCTAGCGTGGGTAAATCGTAAATATAAAGGCTTGCATCTTGTGCATCGGTTAATACTGGAAGTGCGTTTATAGCATTTAAATCTACCGCTAGAATTGCCGCTGATAGTGCGTACTCTGTTAAAAAAGCAAAGTTGTTAGAAGGTGCGCCTGCATTGGTGTTTCCGCCAGAAGCGACGTAAAGAATGTTGTTAATTTTATCGATTTGCAGTCCATTGGTGCTGTGATTTTCTTCCGAGCGAGGCAGCCCACGAACCAAATCTACTTTAATCCACTGGCTACCATCCCAAACCAAGCGTGAAATTATTCCCGAATTAGAATCCAGATTAATATCCGAACCGCCACCACCACCGCCTATGCGGTAATCGCTGGAAGTAACGTAAATAATGGGATTAGTAGCGGTTCCATCTACCATTAATCCAGTAATTTGTCGCTTCACTACATTGTGCAAGGCACCATCATTATCGTTGTGATTTTGGATTTGCTTCACCGACAAAATCGTTTCTGTGGCGATAACATTATAGCTATTGGCGCTTTGCCTTTGCACGGTGTAGGCGTAGATTTCGCCAGATTGAACGGATACGTAAAGTCGCCCATCAGGACCAAAATCTAAAGACGTGGGATTAGTTATGGAAACGCCATTAAGACCAGTAGCGCTAAAGTTAAATTGTGCCTGTAGGGGACTAAAAATAAAGCCCAAAACCACTAATGCGAGAATAGTAAATCTTTTCATCTGACTGGATTATCTTGCTAAGATGTTTAAATCGCAGACGAGCAGCCGATAATTTTCGATGAAGGGAATATGATTTTAGGTTTAAGGAAATTAGGACCTTAATGTTTGAGTAATCAGAAGACTAAGATTTAAACCCGATAAAAACTCAACCTCTCCTTTAAACTCTCTACTTGTTCTTCTGCCAGCATAATCATTTTAAGATTGGCCACACTATAGATAAGGGCAAGGCAGAAAAACACGGAGGTGAATATGATTCCACCTTCACTAAGCATTGGTGCAGGTGAAAAATTAAAAGTCATGTCAACAGCAAATTGCGATTGCCCAGGCAGGATTAGGAGATAGTATAAAAACCACCAATAATAACGGGAACTGGCGAGTAGCATCGACTTCTCTCCAGACATTCTTTTAGAAAGCCTTTTCGCTTTCACAAACATGTAAATAAATGTAGATAAAGCACTTACATAGATTACACCCCATATGACTGTATTTAAAACTGGCAGTGCTTTTAAACTCAAATAGCAGAGCACCATAAAAAGGACTGTGGCAAAAATCTGTGGCGGCCTTAACCAATGCTTAAACTCCTGCTTCGTGTGTGTCCAATACTTTTTAGTAACAATTTTAGAATGCTCTTCTACCAAAGTTAGCATCCCAAAAATCCCAAAAGACTTATACACCTTATGGAAAGCATCCTTAAAACTAAGTTGTGGATCTTTCTCCCAAATATCTTCCACGCGGCTAGCAAGGTGATCCACCAATTCCATGCGCAGATCTACATAATAAATATCCTTCTTCTTACAGAAGTTAAAGATGAATTGTAATTCTTCGGGGTTAACTGTTCTCTCCTTTTGCATTTCCATTAAGAACTAAATAAACCGTTTAAAGCAGTAATATAAGCTTTCGCTGAAAGCGCCATCTCCTCTACTCTTTCCTTCGCTTCGGGCTTGGCCGCTAAACGATAATATTTGCGAGGACGAGTTCCGCTATCTTTAAATTCACTTACTAGTAAACCCTCGTTTTCTAGCTTGTGTAAAACCGGGTAAAGGGCTCCCTCATTGAGTTTAATAATCCCCTCGGTCTTTTCTTCCACCAAGCGCGTTAACTCGTAACCATAACTTTCGCCCTCCTGAGCAATCAAGTGGAGAATAATGTCTTCTAAAAAACCTTTAATATAGGATTTTTTCATACCTCAGATTCTGAGGTAAAAGTAGCGAAATTTTAATTTCTACAAAATCAAGAGATTATAAATTAATTTAGAAGCATCCAAAAGACCAATCCTAATGAAAAAATTGACGCTCTTATTTATTGTCTTTAGTTTAGCCATTGCAATGGGTTTTAGCCTTCACAGTATTTCCGCTTCCGCAGATGCCCAGACTAATAATTTTAAAAATGAATCTATGAAATTAGGTGCCTTTTCAGTTAGCCTCAGTGTTAAAGATCTTAAAGTATCCAAAGCCTTTTACGAAAACTTGGGCTTTGAAGTATCAGGGGGAGACCTCAGCAAAAACTACCTCATCATGAAAAACGAGAATTCCCTAATCGGGCTTTTCCAAGGCATGTTTGAAGGAAATATTCTCACTTTCAATCCTGGTTGGGATGAGAATGGTGAAAACATCGAAAGCTTCGACGACATTCGTGCTATCCAAAAGTCATTAAGCGCTAATGGGATTAGTAGTAGCCCTGAAATTGATACGAACAGTACTGGTCCTGCCAGTCTTACTTTAACAGACCCCGACGGCAATATGATTTTAATCGATCAGCATCGCTAGAAATCTAGCGCCTAAGCCTTAATGTAAAATTTTAAAAGAGCTAAAATTATTACCCCTTCGGAGGTTTAAAACATAGATTCCACGAGCTAGACTACTAAGCTCTAATCTACTTGTGCCTATCAGGTTATCAGAGCTTAAAAGAACTCTACCATTGATATCTAAAAGTTGATACTGGTAATTCTGGTCAGCTCTGTTAATTGGATTTATGATTAAAAAGTCTTCCGCTGGATTCGGGTAAACGCTCCAGTTATTGGCCAGCTCATTTTGACCAAAAAACACGTGCGTATTCGGCGCAAAGCAAGGCGATAGACCATAGTCGGAAAACGGGGGAACTACCGCATGATTGGCTTCGACGCAATTAAGCAAATACCAGCACATGCCGCGTACTTCAACGCCAGTAGCACAGGTAGGGCAGTAATTATAGTTAGGCGCAGTATTTCCATCATAGGCCGTTTTATACTGGTTCATCCATTGCATTTCCGCACTCTGCAAACTATTTGGTCCTCCCAGCCAATTGCCTAAGAAGCCACGTGAGGATGAATCGCGATTGCAATTATTGGCATCTTCGGCACTTAAAATGGGAATTAACGGCAATTTTCTATTAGGGTTAATTTGCATAAAAGCCTCTAAAGTTCTTGCTGTTTTTCGATTAGCACTGGTATATCGGTAATCTATTGTTGCGCTATCGCTGCTGGCAAAAACATAATTAGCTAAAAAAACGCCATCCACGCCAATATGCGTTTTAATGCTATCGGCCATCAAATTACGCTGTGCTTCCTCAGTGGTACTGGTGTAATTGGGTGCGGCTGTATTAACATTATAATGGAAATAGTAATTTTTATTATTGTCCCAAAAACTTATTTGCGGTAAGTCAATTTCTAAGGCCCCAATATAATCGCCAATAAATTGAATGTTGGCGGATCTGTTTTTGATTTGCATTAAATCGCGTAAATAGCTCAAATGCTCTCTTTGCAATTTAAAGTAGTAGTAGCCTAAAAGTTCCGCCTTCGCCGCATCCGAAACGCTACTATCCAAAGTATTTAAATCATCAATAAAAGTGGTGCTGTCGGTCCAGGCGGGTAAAGAAGCAGACCCTAATAAAGCTTGCACGCGTGGCGAAGATCGGAAACCCGCTTCATTGGCGATATCTACCTCGCGGTTGCCACCGGGGTTCCAAAACTCATCTTCTAAAACAAAAAAAGATAGCTTTCCTGAATTACTGGTAAGATTTAAATAAGATATCGGCGCAATAATATCATCAATTACAATAAGGCTATTAGTATACATGGGTTTCCATCCGCCCATAGCCATGCCAAAACGAACGCTTTCATTATTATCAGCCGCGTATTTCAGTAAATTCCGCAGCTCTAAAACACAGGCGTATTGTGCTCCCGATTTTTGCGCCCCATTTAAATACCATTGATTCATTAAAGCATCCGCTCCGTAAAGAATTACATACTCGATATTATGCTGATTAAGCATCTGAAAAAAGCTAGCATGATTGGTTAATAAAGCGGTGGTACCGTTTACTTCTTTGGTTTTTCGATTGCGGGTAAATAAATTATCGACATAGGCTATACGCGGATTTAAGCAGCTTTCGGAAGATTCCAAATCTGCATTCGCTATTAATCCGCCTAAATAAGCATTTCCTTCTTCTACTCCGAGTTGCATTAATTGTCCGGTGAAATAAACTTGCGGATCATCTTTAAGAATGCGCATATGGTTTATCGTTTCGTTGAATTTAGAACCCATAGTTTCAATCAATTCAATCGAATCTTGGGCATTAATGTGGTAGATAAGCACATCTAAACCACCTTCCGTTTCAAAATTACTTAAGCCCCCTGCAATTAAAGTTTCACCGCTGATACCAATATCCTTAAGCATTTCCATACCGGGTCTGCCATCTTTAATTTCTTTTGAAATTTCAAAAGAAGTGTTAATAGCCGCGATATAGGCATTGGTGTCGCCAGATGAAACTGAGAAGCCTGCAGAATAAATGAGGCCCTGGTCTTTATCGATATCGAAGCCAAAAAGAAAAACATTTTTAGCTTCTTTATGAGGATGGCTTTTTAGCGATTTGCTTTCCTTTCCATCGAAAAGAAGCGAAACAGGATATTGAGCCGCCAAATTATTGCAAAGGGTATAATAAAGATTCGGAGCATATTCCATCAATTCGAAAGCGCTAGCGCCTTGAGCCTCCTCACCAGAAAAAATAGCTGATGAATAGAGGAACTTGCCCTGCCTATTTAATTTCAGAATAGAGGTTCCTTCAATCGCCTTATCATTAGTACTATTCACTAAAACAACAATATCACCTTGGCTGTCCACCAAAATATCTTTAGGTGCGAAACCCCAGTTTTTGGAACCATGTTTAAACTCCCAAAGAATTTCCCCTTTAGAATCCAAACCGAGAACAAATAAGGAATCGCTCGCACTAACATTGGCTAGCCTATTTTCCTCGGTGGTTTTACGATAAGTTAAAAAAATTTGATCCTCGGCCCTTGCGAGACCCTCTCCTATTTCGGCAAAGTCCGGACCGCCATAAGTTTTAGAAACGATAGCAGAGCCCGCATGATTTAATATCCATAAAGACGCATCTACCGAAAGGGGCTTACTATTGTTGGAAATCTCTTGCCAGCCAGCCATTGCAAAGCCATTTTGAAAATCGATAATATCGCGCGATTCCTCTAATCCAACTCCCCCGTATACCGATTCTAAATTCTGCCCTTTACTTACCTTAAAAAGCTTTTGCGCCTTAAGCTCTGCATGAAATGCGAATAGTAAGCTTAAGACCAAAAAGAGTTTCTTCATTCCATTATTACTTTCATCATTCAGCAGCGGGGACAGACCATTTTGTGTTAAGCACTCGCATTTAAAATCTCCTTCCTTCTTGGATTAGCCGAGCTTTCAGGAGATCGCGGTGCTTACCAAATTAGCAATGCGCAAAGAAGGATTTACAATTTTGCGAAGCTAAATTTAAGACATTTGCTGAGCACTTTTTGTTTTAGGACCTAATTTAATTAGCCAGGCAAACGACTGCAGCAAAAGTTTTGCGAAAATTAGGCTTACAACTTTATATAAAGGACTGATTTCAAGGAGGCCCGTTGAAATAGGAGGGCTCATTCTAAAATCTACTTATTTAAGATCAAGGCCTTATTTACTCTTTTTAGGATTAAAAAAATATTCATGCTTTTGCCTGAGAGCTTTGATTTTTTTGAATCTTGACCCGAATAAGAAAGCTAGGCTTTTCCAAACTAATTTAGACGACAGATTTTCCCTAAAAAATGCAGGCCCTTTTTCAAAGCACCTTTTACCTTCCTTTGGTATTTACCGCCATTATTTTCGGCATTGCCCCTGTCTTACTGGGGCTTATTGGTTTTCCGTCTTTCACTTACAGTAGATGCGTCCAAAGCTTTTTAGCGGGACTGATCTTGGCCATTTTCTATCAAATAGTGGCCTTACTGCCGCTCATTGGCGGAATCGTTGCGGAGCTAATAGTTTTTTACCTTTTTCTAAACTTAGCCTTGGCTAGTCTAGGAATTATCGCTGGGATTCTTCAAGGAATTAGGCATGGAAAATGGACCAAACTCACCCATGCTTTAAAGCTTTTGGGTGGGCACTTCTACCTAAGTGAAAGAAAAGACTTTTACGCAGGTCTTTGGGAAGGCACTAGCCGCCACAGTTGGGAATTAGCCCAAAATTTAATCGGCCATATTTGGGCGCAAAGCCTCAATGCTTTCGGTTTTATTCAGCGCGTCGATTATTTTGATGGCGCTACTTTTAGTACAAGCGAAAAACGGTTGAAACGCAGCGGTATGTCCCTCGCTACATTTATTTATATTGCCATAGATGACCTTATTAATGTTGAATTCCGCCAAAAATTACTGAGTGATCCTCTCTTAATGCACGAGTTTGGGCATAGCTTCGATAGTAAGATTTACGGACTATTTTATTTACCTCTAATTGGCCTTCCCAGTTTAATTAGCGCTGCACGGGCTAAGCAGCTTAAAGCAGATGCGCTAAACCCGAGGCCGCATCGCTTCCAGACCTATGAAATGCGGGCCAACCGACATGCTGCTTCTTATTTTGCTAAAAACTATCAGGTCGAATGGGTGAAATTTGAAAAGTCATTTCCATTACTAAAAATGAGTGATTAATATAAACTTCTGTTTTTCAAATTTGATTATTAATCCTCATCTAAAACAAAGAAAAAAACATCGTCTGCTATCTTTATTAAGTTTAGTATTAATTAATTTTTTAAATTAGTGCAATGAAAATATCATTACTCTGTTTCGCGCTATCCTTATTAATTTTCTCTTGCAAAAAAGAAAGTACCGAACCGCAAGTTCTGGTGGATCTTCCTTTCAAGGTAGGAGAATACGATGCAAATGACTACCATGTATTATATAGCTCTCCTCAGGTATATGATTTTTTACCTCAGGAGGTCATCGACATAGATTTAGATGGTGATTCTTCTCCAGACTTAGGTTTAGGCTATATATGGTCAACCGTCCTGGGAAACATATCAACACGCTCCCTATTTCTTGAAGCAAATGATTTAAATCCTTCTTGGGAAATAGCCTCACACAAGCATCTTGATTCAATATATGCTTGCCGAGATACTTCCTCTAGTGATCCTTGGCTGTTTAGAACGCTTACTTATTACTCCTTGAATTCCAATTATAACTGTACCCGCCCTATCAATGAATTCCACCATATAAGGGATTATGGTGTTCCCTCCCGCTACCTCAAGGGTTTGGAAATAGATAGTACTATGATGAATGCTGACTTCCAAAATTCAGTAGAATTTTACTCATCTGATCGCACTGTTAATCCTTCGGTAGGTACCTACCGCATTTCAAATAATTACTATGAAAATTATCCCTTTGAGCATTACTTAGTGCTTCGTAAAAAAGTGGCTGATGATTACCAATACGCCTGGCTAAGGGTTAGAGTTAATCTAAGTTCAGAATCGAGTTTTCAAATTTATGAACTAGCTATTCAAGCATTAGGAAGTAACTAAAGTGAGCTCTCCGTCCCCTCTGATAGCAAAATGATCCAAATTAAAAAAGACCCTCACATAGAGGGTCTTCCTTTGTTTAATCTATTTTTTCTTCTGTTCTTAGTCGAAATATACCTGATCCACATAAACGGTAGTGGGACTAAAGCTTCCCGCGGCATCTACTGCGTTCCACATAGCAAACGGAATACGCACCGAGTTTAAGTCCAGATTGGTGAAGTCGCTTAAAGGAATGGTGTATTCTACAAAACCGTTGCTAAGTGGCAGGGCGGTATAATCTTTTAGCATTACAACATCACTGGTTTGCTGGGTAAGTCCTTCTAATTTAATTTCTGCATTGTCTAAACTCGCAGATGCTTGAAGAGCAAACCTTAAATTGCTAAAGCTTGAAAGATCTTTGGGCGACTCAAGCTCAATAAAAGCTCCGCCCCAATTACCACCAGGAAAATCATAAACTAGGCTAAAGTCTCCATCTACTGCCGTATCCGACAAGCGCAAATTTGGCTCCCCTCCTGCTCCATAAACAGTCATGTCGGCATTTCCAAAAGCGGAAAAGCCCTCTTTAATCGCCGCATTAGCTAAGTTCGTATCCAACACTGGCCCTAGGCGCTCTTCGTTGGGATCGAGTAGCGGTGGGTTTGGGATGCTTAAATTATCGATGGAATAGTAGCGCACATAATCAATAAAAAGATTGGCTGGAAAAACAGTGGTTTCATCGGGATTACCCGGCCAAAAGCCGCCTACTGCTAAATTGAGAATAGCGTAAAAAGGACGTTGAAACTCTTTCATATCAGCGCTAATGCTTTCTTCAAAGACCATCACATCATCCAAAAGGAATTGCACTTTCGTAGGCGTCCACTCTAAACCGTAAACATGGTAATCATCGCTGAAATTGGCGCCCGCACTTAGTTCATGAACTTGTTGCAACTCGCCCTTAGTATTACCTGCTTTCACATAATGTAAGGTCGTATACATTTTAGAAGGCTCACGACCGAGGACTTCCATAATATCAATTTCGCCGCAGCCTGGCCAGTCAATAATGGGGCGATTCTCCCCCAATAACCAAAGTGCCGGCCAAAGGCCATTACCGCTCGGAACCTTAGCTCTTATTTCTAAACGTCCGAATAGCATACTACGTAAACCTTCGGTAGTGAGCTTAGCCGAAGTATAATTTTCGCCATTTTTTAGCGCGGTAATCGCCAGAACTTCGTTCCCATCATCCATGGTTAGGCGGGCATTATCGCTGGTATTGGTATAGATCTGTAATTCGTTATTCCCCCAGCCAGAAGGAAGACCATAGTTAGTTCCGTCTCCTGTTTCGAAGACCCAATTATTAGGATCAATTGATTGGCCATCAAATTCATCCGACCAAACTAGACTATAACCTTCGGGACCTGAATTTCCATTAGTACCGCCCTGATTTGTTGCGGGCTCGTCGTCTTTACAAGCTCCCATCCCTAAAATTCCCAATCCTAAGAAAAGGTGAATCGCTTTAATCTTCATGCTCTGCTGTTTTTTTTTTGGTTTAAGCGGTGGAAGATAATACCCAAAGACTAAATACTAAAATTTAGGCAGGCAAGCTTAACTCAATGCGCTTAGCTATTTCTTGGTTTTCCTCAGCACTAGTTTTACTAATCCAAATAGGAACTAGATTATTTCCCAAGCGAATTAAGCTTATTCCCCCTCGCGCCGTTCCGTAGTGTTGGTAGGACTTTATTATTCCCAAAAAATAGATTTTTCTTTGGTTTTCTTCGGCACTAAGTTTAAGATAAAGATTCACCTCAGCACGTTCTAAGTTAATATGACTGCAAAGCATTTTAGCAGGAGCACTATCAAACAATTTAATAGTCGACAAAGTCACCCAATCGGAATCATCAGCATGCTTATAAATCCCACTAAAAAAAAGGGGCACATCTCCTTGTAATTCGGCTAGTTTCAAAAGTTCGTAGCGGTAAAAATTTTTGTCGCGCTTCATGGCGTGAGAGCTTTCATTGAGCGGTGAAATTAAGATCTAGCTGCTTAGTGATGAAACTATTAGTGGTATAAATCTTCTCTTAGTCTTCTATCTGCTTTAGTTGAAGTCTATGGTTTTGAAAAAAACCCGTTGATGAATCTGTTCTCAAATCCTACAGCGTAGCGGTCTCAGATCCATAATCTTTAAAAAAAAGGATTGGCTCCCTACGGTCGCTGATCCCCAGAAGCTCCTTAATGGATACCAGGTAATTACCGAGGTCAATATCTCAAAGTCTAGCCGCTAAGCAAACTATTCGTGTGCAGGAGGGTTTTACACCCAAATCCTCGACTTAACAACTCAAATTTAAATGTTTTTGTCCATGGTTCATTTCTCTACTTGACATTTTAGTTCAATCACTAATTTTATATGTTAAAACATACAGTTACACTTTTTTAATCATTATTATATCTTTTTAAATATAGTTTGATACATTTGATCTTAATTATATCCTTAAACATATAATGAAGAACTTAGCTGAATTTGTAAAACAACGTAGAAAGGAAGTTAATCTCACCCAGGAAGAATTTGCAGAACGCACAGGAGTTGCACTAACAGTGGTGCGTAAAATAGAACAAGGAAAAACAAACCTGAATATGGATAAGGTAAATCTGGTACTCCAGATGTTTGGACATGAGCTAGCTCCTGTAAACAGCAAAGAACTAATTGAATGAGACAGGGGAAAGTACTATACAAGGGTTTATTAGCAGGTATTCTCACTGAAACCAATGATGGGGAATATGTATTTCAGTACGCTGGAAAATATGTTGAACAGCATCCCAATGACTTCATCACCTTTACTATGCCGGTTACATCAGACCCTTATACGGACAATCGACTCTTCCCTTTTTTTGAAGGATTGATTCCAGAAGGATGGCTATTGGACATCGCTTCAAAGAGCTGGAAGATCAATAAGAATGATCGCATGGGTTTACTCTTGGCTTGCTGTAAGAATTGCATAGGTGCGGTGAGTGTTGAACCAATACTTAATGAAGATGAAGAATAAATGTTTGTACTGCTATGGTTCCATTGCAAGTGAAAAAGACTTTCATGAAAAGTGCTCTTTGGAGTTTTTTGGAACCCCAAACCCTCCTCAAATAGAGTATTCATTGGATCAAATGGATAAGCTTGCTAAAAACGTGGTGGAGCGAAGTGTATCGGTTCCTGGAGTGCAAGCCAAATTATCCATGTCGTTGGTGGCAGAATCTACTAATCCCGCAAATACCAGACTTACCATTGTAGGTGCATTAGGTGGAAACTATATTTTTAAACCACCTTCTGGTCGTTTTCCGGAAATGCCCGAAAATGAGCATCTCACCATGCGCATGGCAGAAACTTTTGGTATACCGGTAGTACCCTCTTCACTGATTAGATTGGCTTCTGGGGAACTCTGTTACCTCACCAAACGAATAGATCGTACGGTCAAAGGTGAAAAGATCCACATGCTCGATATGTTCCAGATCACAGAGGCCTTCGACAAGTATAAAAGCTCCATGGAAAAAGTGGGAAAGGCGCTAGATACCTATTCCAGTAATACTTTATTGGACAAAACCTATTTCTTTGATTTGGCCCTATTTTCATTTCTGACGGGTAATAATGATATGCATCTCAAAAATTTTTCCATGATGAAAAATCCGTCTGGTTGGGGCCTTGCCCCTGCTTATGATCTATTAAATGTGGCCATTGTTTTTCCTGAAGATGAAGAAGAACTGGCATTGACTCTTGAAGGAAAGAAAAAGAAACTAAAACGGGAACATTTTGAGCAGTTGGCATCAGGGCTAGGACTGACACCTAAACAGATCAAAGGAGCCTTCAATCGTATATTAAAGAATAACACAAAAGCCTTCGAATGGATTGATCGTTCATTACTATCCTACACCATGAAAAAATCCTACAACCAGGTTATGGAGGAACGTTATAAAAGGCTACTCTAAGGACAATTGATTTTGCTTAAACATGCTCTCAAATCCCACAGCGAAGCGGTCTCACATCTCAAATCTTAAAAAAAGGGATTTGCTCCCTACAAACTCCTTAATGGATACCAAATCGAAAAGCCTTTGGGCTCCGCCCTTCGAGGCTTTTTCCATTCCTTTCGGCTTCAAGCAAGCTTGGCCTTAAAATCGAAATCTAAATTAATTGCCTAAACCCTTCTCAAATCCCATAGCGCAGCGATCTCACGTCTCAAATCTTAAAAAAAGGGATTGGCTCCCTACGGTCGCTGATCCCAGGCGGGATACCGTCACCAAAAATCCCGCATCAGCTTACTCTGTGCGGGATTCTTGCGGAGAGAGCGGGTTTTGAACCCAGCTCTCCAATATGCTCAATTTCAAATATTTACCGAGGCCATTATGTCAAAGTCAAGCCGCTAAGCAAGCTATTCGTGTGCAGGAGGGTTTTACACCCAAATCCTCGACTTAACTAGTCCAAATATAATACTTGCCCTCAAAAGGTTCTATTCTCAAACTCAATTAAATCATGCATAGTAAACCTTAAAAATTCATTATCTTAGACTTTAATAATATAACCATGAAACATCTACTCTGCTTCCTTTTGCTACCATTATTGGGTTTAGCCCAACAAGACTTTGGCAAAAACGCCATTTGGTACTTTACCTTTTCTGAATCCGGATATACTGGATATAAAAAAGTAAGCCACTCGGGAGATACCATTATGTATGGCATGTCTTGGCTCCGCTTCGAAGTAAGTGGGCTAAGCCAGATTCGCACCGGACCAGGGCCAAATGACCTTATTCAAGACACTACCGCCACTTGGCCGGATATTTTTTTAGCCACCCGCAATGACTCGGTTTTTAGACTCACTAGTCAAGGGCCCTTCTTACTTTATGATTTCAATGCTAATGTTGGCGATTCTTGGCAATATGCCCCCTTAGACACCACATTTGGTTGTCCTGATACACCGATCGCTACTGTCACTGCAAAAGGAACGGAAACCATAGCTGGAGTCAGCTTAGATTATTTCGATATAAGTGTGCCTATGGATACGCTGATTATCAATGGTCAGCCCAGCTACCAAATTAGCGCTTCTTCTTTTTTAAATCAGCGGATATACCCTAAACTGGGGGCATTGAATTACAGCGCCCTTTTTGATAGCCAGCCGAATCTTTGTGATGGAAGTTCTTTTAAAATAGCTTCCCTACCAAGTCATAATCTACGTTGCTATTCAGACAATGACCTATCTCTTAACCGTAGCACTAACAACCAGGCTTGTGATTACTGGTCTTTATTATCCAGCGAAGAACTGGAAATAGCCCAATTGGATATATTCCCCAACCCTAGTCATGGTGTTATTAAGCTAAAAACAGACTTGGAAATTAACTCGATAGCGCTTCTAGATCTAAATGGAAGAACGCTGCGTAATTATTCAATAAATGAAACTGAGTTAGAACTACCTAGCAACAAAGGGCTATACCTACTTCAGGTAACGCTTAAGAACGGAGGGCAGTATACAGTTAAAGTTCAACGGTTATAAAGACCTATTGAACTCCG
>TARA_R110001592_G_scaffold162962_2_pt1 | contig 56373 bp, 45 predicted proteins | sample TARA_R110001592 | Tara Oceans TARA_R110001592 (sample SAMEA4398387) | marine metagenome | biome: Polar Biome; feature: [SRF] surface water layer (ENVO:00010504); material: water (ENVO:00002006), including particulate matter (ENVO:01000060) such as... | depth 5 m | reverse complement strand
ACTGGGTTTTTATAGATTAGATTGTCTGAGTTTTTCAGCAGACCCTAGATACAGTTAGTTTTTGAACCAGAACCTTCTCCAGAGGTGATTTATTTGTGAATTCAATGGCTAAGCTCATAGACCTAAAAGCTTGTCAAAATCCTTGGGATCAAGGAAAGCACCTTTTTTGAGTTTAAGCATCAGGCCAAGGGAATTTTCCCTAAAACTGATACCGATTAGCCATAGCCGTAGAAATCTTTGATTTATTCTTGAAAAAATAAGAAATAAAGTCTTCCGGTAAGGTCAGGTGTACATACACTTCATCATAGAAATGTAAGGAGGCAGAGAATATCATGGTTTTCATTTTGTGTAATCGAAATCGAAGTGGGCCTTCTTCAAACTTCATTTGCATAACCTCCGTGTCAGCTTCTCCATTTAAATACCGCATCCAAATGTGATTGTAGCCAAGTTCTTCCAGGTCTGAAAGATTTTTAATTTTATATCGGTCTATAAATTCGTGAAGACTTTCCTCTTCTGTAAACAAACAAAAACTAAAATCCGATTCTTCACCTTCAAAACTGTATTCAGATGAAATCGAACCCCTGATATAATGAATATAAAGCCCATTGCTAGTTTCTAATCCGGGACTTTGGGAAGAAAGATATTGTCCAAATTCTTCAACGGTCATTTTAGGGTTTTTAATAAAAGGGAGGAATTATTCATTTAGATTTATGATTAAAAACCTTCGAGGTTTTATAAACCTCAAAGGTTACTTCCCAATACAAAACTTACTAAAAATATTCGCAAGCAAGTCATCAGTGGTGATCTCTCCGGTGATCTCACCCAAGAAATACAAGGAGCGTCGGATGTCCATGGCCAGAAAATCGTTTGTAACTTCTTCGTCCAATCCTGTTAATACATCTAGCAGGGATTGACGGGTTCGAGTGAGGGAATCGTAGTGGCGAATATTGGTAACGATGGTGTTTCCAGTTCTGAATTTATCCAGGTTTACCAATTCAAGTATCCGGCTAGTTAAAGATTCCAGGTTTTCTTTCTTTCCTGCAGAAATAAAAATAGTGTCAGGATAGACCTTTTTTAAATCACTGATAAATAAAGGATTGGCCTTATCTACTTTATTGGCTACTTTAAGGAAAGGAATACCCATATTTTCCAGTTTATTGATGTCTTTGCTGATCTCTACCATGTCTGTATCTCCCAGATCAAATAGATAAAGGATCAATGAAGCTGCCTTCATTTTTTCATGCGTTCGACTAACGCCCATGGCTTCGAGCACATCAGTGGTTTCTCTAATCCCAGCCGTATCGGTAAACCTGAAAATTACGCCTCCGATGTTGATTTCATCCTCTATAAAGTCACGGGTGGTGCCAGCGATATCGGATACAATGGCTTTTTCTTCCTTGAGTAAGGCGTTGAGTAGGGTGGACTTACCTGCATTTGGTTTACCCGCAATTACGGTGGGTACCCCATTTTTTATGACATTGCCCAAGTCAAAGCTGCTGATCAATTGTTCCACAACCCGGAGCAATTTTTCTACAAGAATCCGCAAATCGTCTCTACTGGCAAATTCTACATCCTCCTCTGTAAAGTCCAGTTCCAACTCTATCATGGAAGCAAAATGAATCAACTCTGTTCGAAGACTGGCAATCTCTCCCGAAAACCCACCCCGCATTTGGTTCATGGCTGCCTGATGAGAGGCTTCGGAATCACTGTGAATTAGATCGGCAACAGCTTCTGCCTGGGCCAGGTCAAACTGTCCATTTAAAAAAGCGCGTTGGGTAAATTCGCCGGGTAGGGCAGGGCGGGCCCCCTTTCTGACTAGCAATTTTATTACCTGATTGATAATATAAGAGGAGCCGTGGGTAGAGATTTCCACCACGTTTTCTTTGGTAAATGACTTAGGCGCAATGAATAAGGAAACAAGCACTTCATCGATCACCCGCTTTTCATCCCTAATGGTGCCAAAATGAATCGTATGGCTTTCTTGCTCCTCCAGGTCTTTTCCGTAAAAAACCTGGTTGGCAAGTTTTAGAGCATCCTTGCCGGAAAGCCGAATAACAGCGATGGCTCCTACACCTTGAGGGGTGGCCAGGGCAATGATGGTGTCTTCTTTCTGACTAAAATGCTGTGCCATTAATGATTGAAATTTTCAAGTAAAAGTTTAAGTGAACTCACAAAGTCATCCGCTTCTCTATAGCCAGGAAGTTGGGTAATGTTTTCCATGGCAGCATCCATAATAACAAAGTTTGGGTAAGAATTAACTTTCATTGAATAAGCCATCTTTTGTCCGGTATATTCTTTACCCTTGAATTCAAACTTCTTTTTCCTGTCTTCCGCATTTAGCTTTACGGCGTAAAAATTTTCATTTACATAGGCGATGACCTTTGGATCTGTAAAAGTATTTTTATCCATTTTCTTACACCAGCCGCACCAGTCGGTGTACACGTCCACAAGTATCATTTTGGGTTCCTCTGCCGTTTTCTCGATGACTTCCTCAAAACTATGCCATTCAATTGAATTCTGGGCTTTGGACAATTGCTGAACAAAAACCAGCAACACGATTAATCCTATTACTTTTTTCATGGTTTTCTCAATAAATTTTTTCTTCGAGCTATTTTTTCTTAGATCGACTATTCGGTCAAAATGCAAATAGCTGTCAATTTCCTAAATGAAGGAACCTTATATAACGAACAACTGCCAAGCTAAGATTCACAAGAACCTATAAAGGTTAAATTCGGTTCCATCCGATTAAGAGGGATGGAGCATAACCTGAATATTGCCTGCGACTTCTTTGGAGACGAAAACTTTTTTTTGGTTGTCGATGAACAATTCCTGAGAGCCATCATAATCTGTTTTTTCCAGCACAAGCACCTTTGCACCAATATAGATCCCGACTTTGTCCAGGTATTTTAAAAAGGCCGCGCTGCTATCGCTAACAGAAACGATTTTCCCGCTTTGCCCAACTGGTACTTCCTGTAATAGGATTCTAGGCTTGCTACTTAATTCTCCAAATTCATCTGGGATCGGATCTCCATGTGGATCGAATTTGGGAAATCCCAAGTATTCATCCAGACGACGGACCAGCAGGGGAGCCTTCACATGTTCCAGTTCTTCTGCGATGGCACTGACCTCATCCCAACTGAATTTTAATTTGTCCACCAAAAACACCTCCCACAAACGGTGCCTTCTAATAATGTGAAGCGCTCTTTTTCTGCCTTCTTCTGTAAGGCTTACGCCGTAGTACTTGCGGTAATCGATCAACTCTTTTTCCGCGAGCCTCTTGAGCATGTCACTTACTGATGCTGCCTTGGTATGGACCGCTGCAGCGATCTCATTGGTCGATACCTTGTCCAGCCCCTCTGCGAGCAGGTCGTAAATGGTTCGCAAATAATTTTCCTCAGCTGGACTTAAGCCTATCATAATGTGAAATTTTCACAAATATATAATTTAGACTTGTCTAAAAAAATATTTAATTTCAATCTAAATCACTTGTGGATAACTGTGTTCTTAACTTTTTCCAAAGTTTAGATTAGTTTATAAAAAATTTTAGACTTGCCTAAAAAATAGCTAATGCATTATTATACAGTTATTTATGATCAATAAAATTGTCATAATAAATAAAATACGCTTGAAATAGGCGAATTGGAAAAGTACAATTGAGACTTTTTACTTAGGTGAAAAACCCTAAATATTTTGAATTAGGTGTTGAAGTTTTTTACTTTCTACCTGCCAATCAATACTTGCATCGGGCGGAAACTGGTAGAAATCAAGATTTAATAGGGTTTTCCACACGTTTAATGCGTTCTCTTTGGCTGAAAAATCAATGCACATTCCTGCGGGATACTTATCCACAATGGTTTTCCACAGGGGATTGTCGGCCATGAGAATCACCTTTTGTGAGGCAATTCCTTCATAGAGCTTGGTAGGGATCTTATCCTTTATACTTGGCAGTTGTAGGTAGGGCAATAACAGTACATCTGCTAGTTCTATTTTCTCCTGAATGAAACTTGCAGGCAATGGGTTTTGGGAAAGCTCAAGTTTTATCCCTTTAATGGCACCGTAATTTTGAGCCAATTCCTCAGCAAAATCCTTCATGGGGCAATGCCCTACTATTGTTAATTTTGACTTTTTTAGGTATTTATTAAGTTGCAGGAACCAATTAATGGCAGGAATAACCCCATACACAGGCGTAATGGTGCCACTGATGATAAAGTGGGGAGCACCTGGATTCAAGAGTGGGAAAGAAGGCTTAAAAAGGGCAGGAATAGCCGCTTTATTTTCTATTACTGTGTGTTTATTAATGGCGGGCATTTCAGAAACGTAACATTGCTCAGCGAATAGGTAATGATCAATTGCATGTTGACTGAACTTTTCTGAAATTTTAACCATTGATATACCCAAAATACGCCCTAAAGGAGGCAATGTTTGGTTGTATACTAGGTTTTTGACGTAGTTTTCCTGAACATCATAGATAAGTCGGTAGGAAAGCAACCATTTGCCTATTGTGGCTACTGGCAGCAGCTCAAAAGTAGTCACAATGACGATCGCCGGTTTTATTTTAAAAAGCTGTTTGAGGAACTTAAAAGGAACTAATAAGCGAGCTGGATGCGTTCTCGGGCCGGAAAAAATTTCAATAAGTCGTATATTTTTGACCTTAGGCGTTTTTTTTGTTGAAAACCCTATGATGTTAAGGTCGTATTTATTTGTTTCACGAATTGAAAATCCCAGCTTATACAGCATTCTGGAATCATCCAAAGGTTTGAGTACAGAAGCTATTATGAGGGGGACTTTTTTAGGCATAAAATCGAAAAATCAAACTAAGCTAATATTAAATTTATGGATTTACAGCATATTATTGAAAAAGCCTGGGACAACAGGGAGCAATTAAATGAAAAAGACGTTCAAATAGCAATTAAAACGGTGATTGCTGACCTGGACAATGGTAAACTTAGGGTCGCAGAACCCAATGAAGATGGATCCTGGAAAGTAAACGATTGGGTAAAGAAAGCTGTAATCCTGTATTTTCCGATCCAAAAAATGAGAACAATAGAGGTAGGACCTTTTGAGTTTCATGATAAAATGGCCCTTAAAACCAATTATGCTAAGCAGGGAATTAGAGTGGTTCCTCATGCAGTAGCAAGATATGGCGCGTTTCTTGCAAGAGGTGTTGTGATGATGCCTTCCTATGTAAACATCGGTGCATATGTAGACAGCGGAACCATGGTAGATACCTGGGCTACTGTTGGCTCTTGTGCACAGATTGGTAAGAATGTTCACCTTAGTGGTGGCGTAGGAATAGGAGGCGTCTTGGAGCCTATTCAAGCAGCACCTGTTATCATTGAAGATGGTGCTTTTATTGGATCCAGGGCTATCATAGTAGAAGGAGTAAGAATAGGTAAAGAGGCTGTCATAGGGGCAGGTGTTACCCTTACTGCAAGTTCTAAAATCATTGATGTTACTGGCGATGAGCCAATTGAGTACAAGGGTTATGTTCCTGAAAGATCAGTAGTTATACCAGGAACCTTAAATAAAAAGTTTAAGGCAGGAGACTACCAAGTTCCTTGTGCATTGATCATCGGTCAAAGAAAAGCTTCAACTGATTTAAAGACTTCTCTCAATGATGCCCTCAGAGATAACAGTGTAGCAGTCTAATTTCAATTTATTTTATGATTTCAATTAAAAACCTATTTGGCATATTTCTGTTAGCCTTTTTATTTGTGGCTTGCGGTGGCGGTTCTTCTAATAAGGGAGATGCGTTTTACAATGATGGGCAGTACCAAGAAGCAATTGTGGCTTACACCAGCTACTTGAAAAACAAGCCTAATAACGTTAAAGTACTGTACAATAAAGGCAGGGCACATGAAGAGCTGGATGATTTTCAAAAGGCAGAAGAAAGCTTTAAGGAAGCTTTGAAGCAAGATGCTAATAACACCCAGATTCTTTTGAGCCTTTCTAATTTGTACCATAATAACGATAAGCCAGAACTGGCACTTATGTATGCGGACAATGCTGTTTCCGTCTCTGGTGCGCCAGCAATGGCCTATTTCCTTAAGGCAAGGTCTATGCACAAGCTAGGCAATGTAAAAGAGGCTTTAAGAGAATACAATACCGCCATCAAAATGAGCCCAACCAATGGACAGGCCTATTATTATAGGGGAATGCTTTATGCAGCCACTGACAAAATAGGAAATGCTTGTAAGGATTTTAAAGCAGCTGTTAAGAATGATTACCAGCCAGCAAATGAATTAATTAAAAAATACTGTAAATAAGCATTACGCTCACAACAGTATTCTCCAAAAGGCCTGAATAAATCAGGCCTTTTTTTGTGTCTTGGAGCTACTATTATAGGTGCAGAAAATTGAAGTTTTTATTGACCAGTAGTCGATCTTTTGTTAAGGTATTTTATCCCGAAAGCGAATTTTCCTTCATAGTATACCAAGTCCATTTTTAAGCTGTCTTCATTTTAATTTAGAGCAAGGCCTTGGATAAGCTCCTCGTTTATAGTATTTTGAATAGGGGTTAATTTAATTGACTTTAAGTCTATAGCAGTTACTCAATTTCTTTAAACTCAGTTCAATAGAATTGAACGGCTGTATACTTTCTGTAACTTAACCTATAAAAACATTAATTATCCTGCTTTATAAAGTATTTCCTAATGATGATTGTTATGCACTCGATCATTTAACTTAGCTAGCTTGGTACAGCATTTAAAGACAATAGGGTAACCATCTTACTTATCAATTTTGCCGTTATCCACAGCTCGGAGCAGGTAATAGGAGCTAAAGCAAATTGCAGCAACTACTATTTAAAATGATTGAATTCAGTTCAATACGATTGAATCATCGTCATAAACCCAGGTAGTGTCAATAGTTAGTAATGATCTATTTCAGAGGTCTATTCCTGTGGAAATTGTATTTTCTGATTCTTCAATACCCACTGAAAATGCGAGGTAAAAATAAATTTTAAATTGTTAAATGAAATTCTAAGACCCTGATAAAAAAGTAAGTAGGACAGTTAATTTGGATTCATACCAATTTTAATCTTATAATTCTCATAACAGACTTACTGAAATTAGCAAAACGATCAATGGCGTTAGAAACAAAAAAGGTTATTTTTCAGGCGCTGTGTGGTCGCATAGCTCTTCGGTAAGGGTATGTCCTGATCCTGCGCATACAGGACAAGTATCTGTTTCAACCAAAGTTCCATGACAAGAAGTACAGGTTAGCCTACCTTTTCCCGAGCAACGCTCACATTCAAAGTACTCTATGATATTGAAGACATTTTTCTTGGTCACCATGCCATCTCCGGCGCATCTACTACATCCAATGACACCATTGCCTCTACATAGAGAGCAAGCCTGCTCGGTTTTTCCTTCACCATGGCAGGTTTCACAGGTACCATATCTGTAACCCCTTGCGTCACAATACTGACAAGAAGCGATTTCTTCCAATGGTTGTATCAGATCTGTTTGTAATGCTTTGGCTTGTTTGTAATAAGAACCTTTAAAACCGTTTAGATCGAGGTATTTATTCACAAAACTATTACTGTTATGGTACTGCCCTAATTCATACAAGGTTCTGGAAAACAAGTAAGGCATATCAGGAGGAATAGGTTGGTTGCTATTGATGATATTCCTAAATATCCCATTGGCCTTCTCAAAATCTCCCTTATCCATAGCTGCTGAAGCATTTTCCAACATCGCAGAGGTGGCTCCTAAATTTGGGCCTGATTGGGCACTTGATCTGACAGGATTTAGTATTCCAAAGACTGCTAGTAGCAATAAAAGTAATAGATAAGTGCTCTTTTTCATTGTTATTATTTCTTCTGAATGGCAAAGTAAATACCTTTCAGGTAATATTCAATTCTCATGTAAAACTTTAATGTTTTTTAACGAGAATTCAGATGATTCAGGCATTTGTAATAGCGTAATGCTGCCCATACAGCCTGAAATATTTATAAGCTCATGTACCTTTTACTGTTTCATTCAAAAAAAATAGCCTTAATTATTATTCTTTTTTCCGAAAAATTGTAACTTTTGATGAGGTCAAAAAGAAATAATATAGGTGAATTTCATTTTTTTTATAAGTAAACATTGAATTAAATTGTATTATTTAATGATAATTATGGGTTATTATTGTAAATATTTTATAAATATTATTAAAAGGCTAATAATAATATAATTATTTACCTATTAAGCTTGTTTTAATACGATATTGTCCGATGATTTATTCTTAATTATATTCTATTATAGTGCTATGATACAAAATCATGGTATCTAGGGATAAAATGAAAAAACATCAATCAAATGTTTGATGTGTCATTGAGAAGAAAGAAATTATCTTAGTTGAATTAGCTATTTTTATAGCCTATCTGTTAATTAATGAATGAATGCGTAATTGTTGCTGGAACAGTTTTTGTATAAGAAAAAAATATTAATTGTTCCTCTCTTATATAAGTTTGTCGTAAGGATCTTTAGCCTTACCACTGACCGACTTACAAAAATCATGTTTATTTTTGAAGTACAAAATAAACTTATAAATTACAGGTTCAAATTCTAATTCACATAAATAAAATACATATGATTTCATCATTATTAGAAAACCTATCACCAGAATTAATTTCAGGCTTGACAGAAAAATTTGGCTTGGATCAAAGCAAGGCTTCAGAAGCAGTTAGCACGACCAAAAACAGTTTGTTTGAAAGTTTAACAAAAGAGGCAACTGGAGGAAATTTTGATGGAATACTTGGAATGCTTAATACAGGTAGCGGTTTGACTTCCAATCCTATGTTTAAAAGTATCTTAGGAAACCTTACTGGTAGTTATGCATCTAAATTGGGCCTTTCTCCTGAAATGGCCATGTCTATAGCTTCTTTTGTATTACCTAAAGTTATTTCCGCTATCTCTAGTTCAAAAAGTGGAGACATAGACAAATCTGATTTGGTTTCCATGCTAGGCCAATCATCGGGTAAAGCCATAGCAGACAAGGCTTCAGACTTACTTAAAGGTGGTTTAGGCGGTTTGTTCAAGTAAAACTTTATTCATTTAACTTAATTATATCAATATGTCAAATTCTATTAGCAAAATTGAGGGAATAGGCCCGGTAAATAAAGAAAAGCTTTCTGCAGCAGGAGTGATCACTGTTGAGAATTTACTGGAAAAAGGAGCTGGAAAAAGTGGACGTAAAGAGATTGCCGCCGCGAGTGGTATAGATGAAAAAATAATTTTGGATTGGGTGAACATGGCCGATTTGTTTAGAATCAAAGGCATTGCCAGTCAATTTGCAGAACTGCTTAAAGCTGCTGGCGTAGACACCGTCAAGGAATTGCGTACTAGAAATGCGGAAAACTTACATCAAGCATTAGTGAGTACGAATGAAGCCAAAAATTTAACCAATGCAGTGCCAGCACTTTCAAAAGTGACGGATTTTATAGCGCAGGCCAAGAGCTTGGATCCTGTAGTGACCCACTAATTCAAGAAAACTTTGCCCTAATAGTGTGTTGTAGCACCCAAAGGTGCAAACTTCATTTTGGGTTAGACCTTAATGTGATTTATTGGATCGCATTAAGGTTTTTTTATATTAACGACAAAATTGATGGAACAATTAGAGAAGTTCAAAGCGCATATTAACCTTGGTTATACTTTTAAAAAAGATTCCTTCATCCTGGGAACAGGTATGTTGGATAAAATAGCACTCAATGGTGCCCAAGTTAAAATTCCTCTTAAAACCCTAAACAGGCATGGCTTGATTGCTGGTGCTACAGGGACTGGCAAAACCAAAACCCTTCAAGTAATCGCCGAACAACTTTCAATGAAAGGAATTCCTTCCGTTCTTATGGACCTCAAAGGTGATTTGACAGGATTGGCTTGCCCAGGAACCAACAATGAGCACATTGAAAAAAGGTGTGCAAGCATTGGTATTCCCTATGAAGCAACTGGCTTACCTGTGGAATTAATGTCTATAAGTCATGAAAAAGGAGTTAAATTAAAAGCAACTGTATCTGAATTTGGACCAGTACTGATGGCTCAGATCCTCGACCTAAACGATACCCAGTCTGGTATCTTGTCCTTGGTTTTCAAGTACTGTGACATGAAACATCTTCCATTACTGGACTTGATGGATCTTAGGAGTATTTTGAAATATACAATCAATGAAGGAAAAGAAGAAATTACCAAGGAATTTGGAGCGGTTTCCTCTAGTTCTGTCAATACCATTCTTAGGAAAATTATTGAATTAGAGCAACAGGGAGCGGATAATTTTTATGGAGAACGTTCTTTTGAGGTAGAAGATTTTGTCAGACAAGAATCCGGTAAAGGGGTTGTTTCTATAATAAGATTGACAGACATACAAAACAGACCCAAGCTATTCAGCACTTTTATGTTGAGCTTGCTATCTGAAATTTACGAGACATTTCCTGAGCAAGGTGACCAAGAGGCTCCCAAGCTCTGTCTATTCATTGATGAAGCACATTTGGTTTTTTCAAATGCCAGTAAAGACCTTTTAGAAAAAATTGAAGCCATCGTAAAGCTTATACGTTCTAAAGGTGTCGGCATCTTTTTTTGCACCCAGAGTCCCACGGATGTTCCAGACGAGATTTTAGGACAATTAGGCCTAAAGGTGCAACATTCCTTGCGCGCATTTACTGCCAAGGACCGTAAAGCCATAAAAAATGCTGCTGAAAATTACCCCATATCTTCCTTTTATGATACGGCTGAGATTTTGACTGCCATGGGGATAGGCGAAGCATTGGTGACGGTATTGAATGAAAAAGGAATTCCGACTCCTCTTGTTCATACCCTTTTGAGGGCTCCAGTATCAAGAATGGGTATTCTAAGTCCTGAAGAAATTGACTTACAGGTAGGCAAGTCCCGCTTGATAAAAAAATACAATGAGCCGATTAATAGGGAAAGTGCTTTCGAGATGTTAGAAGAAAAAATTAACAATGCAGCTCCTGAGAAGGAAGAAATGAAGGCACCTTCCAAAAGTCAAAGAAAAGCTTCAGCTGCTAAAGAGGTGGGATTTTTTGAATCCCTAAGTAAGAACACCATGGTCAGACAACTTGGAAGAACATTTTTTAGAGAATTGACCAGGGGAATTATGGGTTCTTTGACCAATAAAAAAAGATAAATAGGAGGCTGATTCAGTAAGGTGGGAAAATTAAAGGTTGGTATAGTAGGAGGTGGTGCCTCCGGTTTTTTTGCTGCCATTCAAGCAGCTAAGAATGGTGCAGAAGTTTATTTATTTGAAAAAAGCAGTAAAGTGCTGTCAAAAGTATTGGTTTCAGGGGGAGGAAGGTGCAATGTAACCAATGGTGCCAGTTCTACCTCCGAGTTTTTAAAAGGGTATCCCCGAGGAAACAAGTTCATGAAAAAGGTTTTCCGAAGCTTTAATCCTAAGGATACTGTTTCCTGGTTTGAAAGCAGAAGGGTACCATTGAAGACCGAGCAAGATGGCAGGGTATTTCCTGTAAGTGATAGGTCCTCAAGTATAGCAAATGTTTTACAAGAAGAGGCTCAATCTTTTGGAGTTAAGGTGGTTTACCAATTTGGTGTTCAAGAGGTAAAAGTGGTCCATGGTAAGTTTTTACTTCAATCTACCGATGACAATTGGGAAGTGGATAGGTTGGTAATCTGCACAGGAGGAAAACCAAAAAAAGAGGGCTATACCCTTGTAGATCAGCTTGGGCACAGTATAAACCCACCCATTCCATCGCTTTTCACTTTTAATGCCCCTTCTTCAGAAATCATTTCACTTAAAGGATTAAGTGTGCCTGATGGGCATATTCGATTTGAAGGCAGTCAGTTACAATATTCTGGCCCGATATTGATTACCCATTGGGGAATTAGTGGTCCTGCAGTTTTAAAGCTTTCTGCATTTGGTGCAGCATGGCTCCACGAAAACCATTATGAAGCGACAGCACTTATAAAATGGCAAACCGATTTTACAGAAGATGGCCTAAGAACGGAGCTGTTAAATTTTAAAGGTGCGCATCCATTAAAGAAAATATCCAAAAATCCTCTTTTCGGATTGCCGGGAAGATTGTGGGAATTTCTTATTGAGAAAGCAGAAATTGAACAAGAATTAAAGTGGGAGGCTATAAATAAGAAAAAAATCAATAAATTAATTGAAAATTTATTCAGATTTTCTTTAAAAATCTCAGGAAAAACTACCTTTAAGGAAGAGTTTGTTACTGCTGGTGGGGTATCACTTAATGAGATAAACCCTAATACGATGGAAAGCAAGTTGGTTAAAGGATTGTTTTTTGCAGGTGAGGTCATTGATGTTGATGGAATCACTGGAGGGTATAATTTTCAAGCAGCCTGGAGTACAGGATTTTTGGCTGGAAATGCGTCAAGTTTAACTGGGCAATAGGATTTTATATTTTTTCAATGGTATCGATGTAATTACTTTAGCAAAAATCAATCTACTTAGAAAATAAACCGCTGAAAATCTTGTGTTTAGTATAAAATAGTAACAATTGACTAATTTTTGTAAGGATTCCATTTCGTAGTAGTAGTTCTATTGCCTATATTGGTTTCAACTAAATAACAATTATGGAAGGTAATTTTATTAATATTGATTTTAAAAAAATCGAGGAAATGGTAGAAGATGATTTAGTTTTCCGAAACCAATTGTTGGATGCCATAGAAATTGCAGTTGAAGAATTAGAAGGGGCTTATATCAAAGGCATTGGTGAGGAAAACTTAGAATGCATAAAGCAAGCAAGACATAAAATAAAGCCTACTTTAAGTCTGTTTGGTTTAAAAAGGCTTACCAATATTTTGTCTATAGGCAAGAAAAAGTTGGCTGAAGATGGTTTTGTCAATGATATGGATGCTCATGTGAAGGAATTTAAGGAATGCACCCAATCGGTTCTTTTAGAAGTTAGGAATTACAGATAAAGTTCATCCTTCATTAGAAAGAATGACACAAAGTTCCAACGTTTTTTTATCCAATAGTATATACTCGATTGGCGCTTGCTTAATTACATATCAATAGGCGCATTAAAATTTTAAACTTTTTGCAATGCAAGTTCACTAATTTTATCTGCTATGGACAGTGCACTGGTAGCTGCAGGAGAGGGAGCATTGATTACATGAACAGCTTTAGCAGTTTCCTGAATAGCAAAATCATCCAATAATCCACCTTCCCTATCACAAGCCTGGGCGCGAACACCAGCTCCACCTGATACAAGGTCAGAAGGCAAAATTTCGGGAATCAATTCTTGTAATGCTTTCGTAAATGCCGCCTTAGAAAATGACCTTTTGTATTCTCCTAAACCAGTTTTCCAATATTTACCGGCTACTTTTTGTAAGCCTGGCCAGGTAACAGCATCCAAAAATTCTCTTAGGTCAAAGTCGGTTTTTTTATACCCTTCTTTTTTGAAGGCCAATACCGCATTAGGTCCAGCTTCCACACCCCCTTTTTGCATCCTAGTAAAATGAACGCCTAGGAAAGGGAAATTGGGGTCCGGCACAGGATAAATCAAGTTCTTTACCAAGTACTCTCGGTCCTTTTTGATCTTATAATACTCTCCCCTAAATGGAATGATTCGAATGGGAAGAGGATCTTTTTCAAGCATTCCCGCTACCTTATCTACATAGAGTCCTGCGCAATTAATAACCACTTTAGTAGAGATTTCAGTACTTGAAGTATTAATGGTGATGATGCTATTTATGTCTTTAATATCCAGTACTTTATGATTAAATAAAACAACCCCTCCTAAGGCTGCAAAGTTTTTTTCGTAGGCCATGGCCACTCGCTTATAATCCACTATTCCTGTTTGAGGAACGTGCAAAGCACCCACTCCATTACAGTGTGGTTCAAGCTCTTTAAGTTCTTCCATCGAGATAGAACGAACGCCTTCAAGTCCATTTTGCAAACCTCTTTCAAGCAGGCGGTTCAACTGTGGCAATTGATCCTCTTTGGTGGCAACGACAACCTTACCTGTAATTTCAAATGGCAAGTCATTTTCTTCACAGAATCGAATCAATTGATGGTATCCATCAATACAATTTTTGGCTTTTAGACTTCCAGGAGCATAGTACAATCCCGAATGGATCACCCCACTGTTGTTACCTGTTTGGTGGCTTGCTACCTCTGGTTCTTTCTCCAAAATAACCACTTTCAATTCAGGTCTTTGCTCTTTAATTTTTAAGCCTGTGGCCAATCCAACGATTCCGCCGCCAATAATTGTAATATCGTAAAGCATAATTCTATTTTCTTAGAGAACAAATATACACAGTAGATTGATATATCTTTTCTGAAGCTTTTATTTTACTTTTCTTAAATGCGTAGCGATTGCTTTTAGGGGGGTTATAGACAACTACCAATTGTCATCTTCTTCGGGAGCTTGATGTTCTTTGTCCTTGTATGCTGAAAAATAATCGGGATTTTTCTCTGCAATGATTAAATTCGGACTTTGTAGTAAATCATTGATCTCCAGCAATTTTTCATAACCAGGCTCTTGTATATGAGCCGGTACTTTAAACAACCTGGGATCGTCTTTTTTTAGTTTACCTTCTTCTGTAAACAAGTAGGGCCATAGCGTTTTGGAGCAAGAATAGGCGATATAATCTACAGGGTATTTGTCGAGGTAACTTGAAAGTTTTTCATTAATATCATTGAAAAACTTTTCTGAAGCTTCTAGTCTTACTCTTGAACCAGCCCTTGATTTTCCTTTGGTTTTCAAATATTTAATTTGACTTTTACCCTGCTTCTTTCTAACCATATAAGCCCTAATGACCTTATGCTCTGTATTCGTACCTTCTTCAAAATAGCCTAATGCAGCAGTTCCAGACCTAATCAGGAATACAACCCAGTTCTTTTCAACTTTGGTGACCCTATTCGTCTCGGTATTAAAGGACAGGGTAAAAGGTAGCCACAAGTCTCCAATTATTTCTTCCCCATCATAAATGCGAAGTTTATGCCTCGGAATATCATAGGTCAGGTTTAGCTTTCTTGCTAAAATCCAGTCTAAAAATTTCTCAATGTTATTTATAATCATCAATTAAAATAGAAAACGTTTTTTAAGCTATTATGCTTGCGCATTCATTCGGGATAAAAGGAGCAACTTACTATTGGTTTAACCTCGAAATTCCTTTCAAATTTAGACATAAAGATTACATACTGGGTTGATTTTATGCACCGATTTTTGTTCTTTTAGTAATTTACCGTAAATATACAATTGGTTTGCCGCTGTATAAGCTGTTGAATACTTACATTATCACTTTTTAGTGATATAACCCAAAATAGATACCTATGAATATTGCCATGCTTGGTTCGGGATTTATTGCCCGTTTTTATGCCGATACACTCCATGCCCAGAGAAGGTTGGATAGAATAATTAGTGTTTATTCCAGAAATGAGGATAATGCCAAAAGATTTGCCAAGGACTATGGGTTGGACACTTATGGTTCATCTATGGAAGAAATCATCAACAACGATAAGATAGATATCGTAATTATTTCTTTGCCTAATCACTTGCATGAAGGAGCTGTAATGGCTTGTGTGGCAGCGGGTAAAGCAGTGTTATGTACCAAACCGCTTGGTAGAACGGCCAAAGAAGCTAAAAGGATGCTTGATGCTGTTGAAGAAGCAGGTGTTTTTGCGGGCTATTTGGAAGACCTTTGTTATACACCTAAGTTTTTAAAGTCCGTAGAAAGTGTGAATGCGGGAAGCCTAGGTAAAATATTGTGGACCAAATCGAGAGAAGCCCATCCTGGCCCTCATAGTGATTGGTTTTGGGACAAGGAACAATCAGGAGGCGGAGCTATTATAGACCTTGGATGTCATTGTGTCGAAATAGGAAGGAATTTTATTGGTAAATCAGTCCGTCCTGTGGAAGTGATGTGTTGGGCAGATACCCAAGTGCATCCTATAGCTGCTGAAGACCATGCCATTGGCTTGGTAAAGTATGAAAATGGAGCCATTGGTCAGTTTGAAGTAAGTTGGACTTTCAGAGGTGGGATGGATTTAAGGGATGAAGTGATGGGAACAGAAGGAACGATTTGGTTGAATAGTTTCCTGCGAACAGGTTTTGATATGTTCACAACAGGAAAAGGAGCGAAGTACATTGCTGAAAAGGCGGAATCAGATTCAGGATGGCTGTTTCCTGTAGGAGATGAAGCACATGAACTTGGTTATCCACACATGTTTACAGACATGTTTGAAGCCATTGAGAAAGGGACAGTTCCCAGGGAAACTTTTTATGATGGGTACATTGTCAATGCCATTTTAGATGCAGCATTTTTGTCAGCCAAAAGTAAACTTTGGGAACCTATAATTATAGCGGACTGGAGAGGAGATGCCAATCAAGAAGGGAGAAAAAGTTATACTAATTATGATGATGAATATTTTCTGATCAAAAAAGAAACGCTAACTAATGGAGATGAGAAGCTTATCCTAAAACACAAAGAAACAGGGAAAGTAATTCAAAAGACCTCTAAAGCTTAACCATTTATATGCCCATTTCGCTATCAGTATAATATCAGGTGTAATTTAAAAAAACACAGCCTGCAAAGCCTAGTTTTTGTATTATTTAGGTTATTATTGCGCTTTATATTAAATATTTTATTTATTACTGGTCAAATGCCCCTCATATAATTTTGGCGGCAAGGGAAATTTATCATGCGGAAAAGTTTTATTTTATTATTAGTTATCCTTTTTGCCATTCCTGGAATGGCGCAAAAAATCAATGATGCTTACAGGTTAAATATAAAAAGAGCAAGTTCTCCTGTCTTGATAGATGGTGTAGTAGACGAGCAGGCTTGGGCAGATGCCGAAGTAGCCAAAGATTTTTACATGATTCTCCCTATGGATACCAGTTATGCAGAGGTGAAGACAGATGTAATGATGACCTATGATGAGGATCGAATTTACCTTTTGGTGATCAACTACCATGGAGAAAATGATCCCTATTATGTAGAATCTTTGCGTCGTGATTTCTCATTTGGTAAAAATGACAACTTCTTACTTTTCATGGATACCTTTGATGATCAGACCAATGGTTTTTCTTTTGGAGCCAACGCCGCAGGTGCACAGTGGGATGGAATCATGTATGGAGGAGGTAGTATAGATTTAAGCTGGGACAATAAATGGGTTTCTAAAGTCCAAAATTACGCTGATAAATGGATTTTTGAAGCCTCTATTCCTTTTAAATCTATAAGGTATAAAAAAGGTATCAAGGAGTGGGGGATCAATTTCAGTCGAAATGACCTAAGGTCAACTGAGAAATCTTCTTGGGCACCCGTTCCTCGTCAGTTTCCTTCTGCTTCTCTTGCCTATACAGGCATATTGGTTTGGGATGAAGCGCCCCCAGAACCAGGCATGAATGTTTCTGTTATTCCTTATGTAATGGGCGGCATGGTAAAAGACAATGTCAGAGAATTGCCGTCAGATTATCAGAATAGAGTAGGGGTAGACGCTAAAATAGCAATCAGTTCTTCTTTAAACCTTGATTTGACAGTCAATCCAGACTTCTCACAGGTGGAAGTAGATCAACAAATTACCAATCTTGATCGCTTTGAATTGTTTTATCCTGAACGCCGACAGTTTTTCCTGGAAAATGGAGATTTGTTCTCTAGTTTTGGTTATGAAACGATCCGTCCTTTCTTTTCAAGGCGAATTGGCCTGAATGCACCCATTCAGTTTGGCGCGCGACTTAGTGGTAAAATCAATAAGGACTGGCGTATTGGAGCCATGAACATGCAGACTGGGGAAGTCGGTGAAACGAATACTCCGGGCCAAAATTACTCTGTTTTGGCAGGTCAGAGAAGGATAGGGCAAAGGTCAAATATTGGGGCTATTTTTGTAAATCGCACCAATATAGGAGCATTACCTACAGGCGGTGACAATCCTGGTGATCCCATCGCCAGCTATAATAGAAATGCAGGTTTAGAATACAATCTTGCATCTTCCAATGGCAAGTGGGCCGGAAAGGCTTTTTTCCTTAAATCCTTTAGTCCCTTAAAATCAAATGAAAGTGCGGTACATGCTGCGAATATCAGGTACCTGGGTGGAAATTTGATTTGGGAATGGAAACATGAGTACGTGGCGCCAAATTACCTTGCAGAGGTAGGGTACGTCCCTAGAAATGGTTATTACAGAATCAACCCGAATGCTTCCTATCTGTTTTTCCCTAAAAGCAAGTTGATACTTCACCATGGGCCAACGATTAATACATCCCTGTTTTATGACATGGAAATGGAACAAACAGACAATATTACTGAACTTTCTTATGGCATTAGGTTTAGGAGCCAAAGTATTTTGACCGCAAAATACGCCTATAACAACATCGTATTGCAGCGGCCTTTTGATCCTACCAATTACAGTCAATTTACACTGGATGCCTATACGGAACACCAGTGGAATTCTTTTGGAATGGAATACATTTCAAAGCCACAAAGCCTTTTCACTTATACCTTAACCTCTCAATATGGAGGCTACTTTGCTGATGGTGAACGTTTCAATATAGCAGGTCAGCTAGGGTATCGTTTTCAACCTTATGTAGGCCTTTCTATTACAGGTAATTACAATAAAATAGATTTGCCTGAACCTTGGGGCAATACCAAATTCTGGTTAGTAGGCCCAAGGGTCGATGTGACCTTTACCAATACCTTGTTCTTTACCGCTTTTGGTCAGTACAATGAACAAATAAATAATATTAACCTTAATACTAGGTTCCAATGGAGATTTAAACCTGCATCGGACCTTTACCTGGTATATACCGACAATTATATACCTGCGCCATTCTATGTTAAAAATAGGACGCTGGCATTGAAATTCACTTATTGGTGGTCTTTATAAAAGCTATTGGGAGTTACCAGGGAGTAACTCCCAATAGCTTTTTACCTAAAGGGCTGAGTTCCGCTTTTGGGTACTTGATTTGTTCCCAATTTCTGGGGTCTCCAGGAAAAGCATAGCCTTCAGGAGAAATGCTATTTTTCCAGGAAGAAATTCTCCAGTCCCTCATCTCTTCATTGTCCTCTTCTGCAGGCATCATTGATATGTATTGTGCCATTCTTACTTTATTTTCACTGAGGTTTGGCCGGATACCATGGGGAAGTTTGCTGTTGAAGATCAATAAGTCCCCTTCCATTAGCTTTACTTTTGTGAGCTCAAACCCACTTGTGTCAGGTTTAAAATGATCTCGATCTTTCGGTTGGTCTTTTTTCCAGCTTTCGTAAGTCCGGTAAAGCTCAGGTATACATTGAAAGCCACCTACAGTTGTATCATCCTGATCGTTTAAAGCCACAAGGCCTTGAACGTTTTGAGGATTGGTTTCAGGATCGTAATCCCAATGGATAAATCCCTTGAACTCAAATCCAGGTCTGGAAGGCAGGTTTAGATTGGCTCGGTCTATGGTTACCCACAGGTTTTCCATGCCCCAGATGTCTGAAAATGCTTCATGGACTCTCGGATACTGCCGTACATCCCATAAATATTGGTGATTGTAAACTTCTACCATTCCACTGTTGGTTAGCTCTTTCATTTCCATTTCTTTGGATTCCTTGGCATACCAGGTGGAAATGTCGGCGGGATCTTTCTCTTCAAATTCCCATAGCATTTTAGAGACCTTCGCTGTCAGGTTTTTTGGTACGGCTTGCCGAAGGATCACATAACCATTTTGTACCCAGAAGTCCCAGTCTGATTCTGTTAATACTTTTAATGGCAAGCCATTGGACCTATCGTTTAAATGATGTTTGCTTGAATAAGCAGTAGAAGGATTGCCTGGTATCGCTTTGATGTTTTTATTTTTGGTCATAGTGATTTATTGCTTTACAAACCTTTTAATAAGATAGCATTTTTAACCTTATTCCACAATATCGCAATGGGAGTTTCCAAATTTCTTAGCCTGATCTGCCTATATTTCCATTAATATAATTTAGTTTTAGGTTGACTAACGCAATGCTTACTTTTAACTATGATACCTAAACCCACGAAGCTAGCCTATCAACAACCCATAGGCATTTGCTTATTCCTCTTACTCAGTATTTTTTCAAACAGTACTTTAAAAGCACAGAGTAGTGCTTCCATATACCACGGCCTTTTAAAGCTTAAAGAAACCAAAAGGATCCTGTATGTAGCAGCTCATCCAGATGATGAAAATACGAGGTTGATTGCTTACCTGGGCAATGAGGAAATGGCTGAAGTGGGCTACCTCTCCCTTACTAGAGGAGATGGTGGTCAAAACCTAATTGGAAAGGAGCTGGGTATTGAACTCGGAATGATTCGTACCCAAGAATTATTGAAAGCCAGAGAGACAGATGGAGGTAGACAGTATTTTACCAGAGCCATTGATTTTGGCTACAGCAAAAATCCAGATGAAACTTTAAATAATTGGGATCGTGAAAAACTTTTGTCAGATGTGGTTTGGGTAATTCGAAAATTCCAACCTGATATCATCATTACCAGATTCAACACCACACCTGGAATCACCCATGGTCACCATACCACATCAGCTATAATTGCTGGAGAAGCCTTCAAAGTTTCTGGCGACCCATCCGTTTTTCCTGAGCAATTGAACAAAGTAGAACCATGGTCAGTCAAAAGGATCTTTTGGAACGCTTATACCTGGGGAGGCAAATATGAGCCCAAGCCGGATAAGCAATTTTATGAATTCCCAGTAGGTAAATTCAATCCATTATTGGGAATGAGTTATTCAAAAATAGCTGCTGATAGTCGAACCATGCACAAATCCCAAGGATTTGGCGCCACTGCCGATATCGGAGAAGGAACTGATTTTATCGAATTCACAGCTGGATTGTCTTATACCAAATCACCTTTTGAGAACATAGAGGAAAGATGGAAACAATTGGCTAATGGGGAGATCATCACTCAGAAGATAGCGGCCTTGGTTGACAGTTTTGATTTTGTTGAACCAGCCAATAATGTCGGACAGTTAATCGAAATCAGAAAAGAACTGAATAAAGTTCAAGAGAATTTACCCTGGGTCAATGACAAGCAAATACTTATCAATCAATTGATATTGGAAGCAATTGGCTGGAAGGCCTTGTTTCTATCTGACACGGAATTGAATTATCCTGCGGGGCGTATAAGCGGAAAAATAATACTCAATCAAGTCACTGAAAATCAAATAAACTTAAATTCTTTCCGTGTTTTCGACCAGACCTTTCCCTTGGAAGTGCAGTTGGCCAATAATAAGGCAATTGAGAAAGATGTTTCCTTTGAAATTCCATCGGATCATATAAATTCACAACCTTATTGGCTAAGGAATGAACCTGAAGAAAACCTGTATACAGTTACAGATCAAGAGATGATTGGCAAGCCTTACAATGCGCCAACCGTTGAAGGTAATTTATCCTTTACTTTAAAAGGGGAACAATTTGAATTAGCCATCCCTCTTCAATACCGCTACAATGATCGGGTAAGCGGAGAGATTGTTCAGCCATTTAAAATAGTTCCTGAAATTGCTGTAGAAGTAGTGCAAAACAATGTTTTTTTATTGAATAATACACCAGCAATCCTGGACGTATTTGTAAAGTTTGGTAATGACATAAAAGAGGGACAATTACATATTGAAGGATTAACTGATTCAGATTTTAAAATAGAGGATAAAACAATAGATGAGAAAAATAAGATTATTCATTATCATATAGGTTTGAAGAAAATAAATGGTGAAGAGAAATCTTCTCATAAAGTTTACTTTGAAACTGCGAATGGTGAGGTATTTCAAAAAGACACCAAACGTATACTATACACCCATATTCCTAACCTTAGCTATTTCCCTGATGCCACTTTTAATTTGATTAGGCTTAACATGGAAGTTAGCAATCAAACCATAGGTTACATTCAGGGTGCAGGAGATGATGTTCCAGGAATTCTCAGGAATTTAGGATATGCTGTTGAAATAATTGATGACATTCAGTTGGGATCAGATTTATCAAAATACAAAACGATCATTTCAGGAATTAGGGCTTTTAATGTGAATCAAGCGCTCGCCATAAATAGGGATGCTTTGATGCAGTATGTTAAAGCAGGGGGAAACCTTATTGTTCAATACAATACTAGTGCTTCACTTTTGAGCAACGAGTTTGGGCCTTATCCAATGACCTTGTCCAGAGACCGGGTGACGGTAGAAAATTCCCAAGTTCAAATTTTGCTTAAAAATCATCCTGTCCTTAATAGTCCCAATAAGATTGGTCCTATAGACTTTGAAGGTTGGGTACAGGAGCGAGGTTTGTATTTCCCCGGTAGCTGGGATGACCATTATCAAACACCGCTATTGATGCAAGATCCTGACGAAATAGCTTCAAAAGGAAGTCTTTTGCTTACTGATTTTGGCGAAGGCACTTATACCTATTCAGGAATTTCCTGGTTTAGACTCCTGCCAGCAGGTGTACCTGGAGCGATCAAACTGTTTGTCAATTTAATTGAACAAGGTAATGAAGAATAGTAAGGAATTTCAAAACTGGAACCGCTTGTATTGGCTTCAAATAGTGGTTTTGGGAGTTATAATTGCTGCTTTGTATTGGTTAACTAAACATTTTTCATGAGTTACCTTGATTGGACTATTTTATTTGGAACCCTGTTGCTCATAGCTGGATATGGGATTTATAAAACGTACGGGCCAAAGGACATGGACAAATATATCCGTGGTGGCAATGACATGAATTGGCTTACCATTGGTTTGTCAATAATGGCCACGCAAGCCTCTGCCATTACCTTCCTGAGTACGCCTGGGCAAGCTTATTCTGACGGCATGCGGTTTATTCAGTTTTATTTTGGCTTGCCAGTAGCCATGATATTTATTTGCATGTTTTTCCTGCCCATTTATTACAAACTTAAAGTCTATACTGCCTACGAATTTCTAGAACAAAGATTTGACCTAAAGACAAGGACTTTGACCGCCAGTCTATTTCTGGTACAGAGAGGATTAGCAGCAGGTATTACCATCTATGCCCCCTCCATTATATTGTCTACACTTTTGGGCTGGAACCTTACTTTTACCAATATTTTTATTGGTTTTATTGTGGTAATTTATACCGTATCTGGTGGTACGAAGGCTGTTTCGGTGACCCAAAAGCACCAGATGACGGTGATGATGGGAGGCATGGTCTTGGCTGGAATTATCGTTGTTCAAATGATACCGGTAAGTTTTACGGAGGCCTTGCATGTGGCAGGTAAAATGGAAAAGCTAAATATTGTCAACTTTGAATTTGATTTGTCTGATAGGTATAACTTTTGGTCTGGATTTACAGGAGCCTTATTCCTATTCCTTTCCTATTTTGGCACAGATCAATCACAGGTACAGCGGTATTTGAGTGGGAAGACCCTAAAAGAGAGTAGAATGGGGCTTATGATGAATGGCTTTTTAAAGGTACCTATGCAATTTATCATCCTTTTTATTGGGGTGATGGTATTTGTGTTTTACCAATTCTTTCAACCTCCCGTTTTCTTTAATACCATACAATTAGATAAGTTAAAGCAAAGTGAATATGTACACGAATTCAATGATTTGGAAAAAGAGTACACGAGTATCTTTGAAAGCAAAGGAAAGAGTATCGATGGCTTACTGGGAGCCATTGAAAAGGAGGACCAGGTAGCTGTTGATCAATATACGGAAGCCATTGGTGGGCATTCTAAAGCGCAAGAAGAAGTGCGGGAAAAGGTCAAGGATTTGATTGTAAAAAATGATCCATTGGCAGAAACCAGAGATACGGATTATGTTTTTATGCGATTTGTTATGGATTACCTCCCTCAAGGAGTAATTGGATTGCTTTTCGCGGTGATATTTAGTGCGGCCATGTCCTCCACTGCATCAGAGTTGAATGCCCTTTCCTCTACTACAACTATTGACATTTACAGAAGGTCCATATATAAGGATAAAAGCTCCCATCATTACATGAAATCATCTAAATGGTTTACAGTACTTTGGGGTGTATTTGCGATTCTGTTTGCTACTTATGCTACCTTATTTGAAAACCTTATTCAGGCCGTCAACCTTTTAGGCTCTCTATTTTATGGGAGTATATTAGGGATATTTATGGTAGCCTTTTTTATGAAATGGATAGGAGGGCGAGCTGTATTTATTGGGGCCATCATTACCGAAATACTTATTCTTACACTTCATTATTTTAATGGGAAAACGATAGGAAACCTCAGCATTGATATAGGGTTTTTATGGTACAATGCGATTGGCTGCTTGTTGGTTATGGTGATTGCGGCTATTTTGAACTTGTTTATTCCAAAGCAAGAAAAACTTATTAATTCATAAAGAGTAGGTTAAGCACAGGTTCAATACAAAAGAGAAATACCTGATAGAGGTCAATTTGAAAAACTCAAAGCTTATTATAGATTAGGAGTTTTAGCTATCATATAAAAAACCAGGGGGTAATGTTGCTACAATCGGCAACAATTCCCCCTGGTTTTTGTTTTGGTGAACTATTTTAATTGCTTTACTTCAAGTAGTAAATGCATCGGTAAACGAAAGGCAAGTTCATATTATTTGAGGGAATCAATCAATCGCTGATTAAGGGCTACATAATCAGGATTTCCTTCTGCTTTTGCCATTTCCATTGACACTTGTGCAGTAGCAATTGCCTCACTTTTATTACCTAAAGCCGCTTGGATTTTAGCTTTCAGATGCACGGTATAATACTTAGGGTCAGCATCTACGGACTTTGACACCCAGTCAATGGCTGAATTAAGGTCTTTACCTTGGTTATAATAATAATTGGCCGCTTGAAATTGCAAACCGGGATCATTGCTCTCCTGATCTATTAGCAACTCCTTAATTTGCTCCATGACCACACGATCAACTTCCATTTCTATACCGAATCCAACGGATGTTTTGTCCCAGGAAATATTAAGTTGAGCACCTGAATCAGTCAGGTTCGAAAAATTAATTTCCATAGACTCTACAGCTTTTTTAAGCTTAATTACTGGAACATTTAACCTAAGTGCGTCATCAGCCGCATCGTATCCCAAGGCTCCCCACAATGCTGTATTTTTGGAGAAGATTATGGTCCAGGATCGCTTTTCAGGAATAGTATAAATGGCATATTTGCCAGCTTTCAATGATTGCCCATTTACCTTTATATCCGTATCAAATGCCAAGGTTGTAGGATTGTTAGCTCCTGTCCTCCAAACACTTCCAAAGGGCACCAATTCTCCAAAAATCTTTCGGTTTTTCATGCTCGGTCTGGAATATTCCAGGTGGATCATAGTCAGGCCAACCTGCTGAGAAACTTGACTATTTGGGCTCGCTTGAGGCATTTTAATTTGTGCAAATACACTCACCTGAACAAATGCAAAAAGTGCAATTAGGCAAACAATGTTCTTTGTTTTCATGGAATTTATAATTAGATTGTTGTTAATCATCAAGGAGTATAGTATACTTACATTGGGGTAAAAAAATCTTTTAAACGATAAATTTACCCATTTGTAAAGATATGAAATTTGTCAGTATAAAATTATTGTAGGCAAATATGTTGCTTTAAGTAGTCTTTTGTCTAAAACTCTTTGAAGGATTTTTAGCGGCTATTTATCATAATTTAATTATCCAAAATCAACAAATTCTCTTCATGGCTTTAGCAATTGTTGCGCCAAATAAATCTGAAAAAGAACTTAATGCCTGGAAAGGCATTTTTCTTGAGCTAGCCCCGGACATTGACTTCCAAATTTATCCTGATATTCAGGACAATGCACTTGTGGAAGTTGTTGTTCTGTGGCAACACCCCAAAAATATACTTAAGGATTTCCCTAATCTTAAACTCATTTGTTCTATGGGTTCGGGAGTGGACCATATTATGTCGGATTATATTCCTGAGAACATACCCATTACCCGAATTATAGATCCCCGACTTACTTTTTCCATGACCAATTATGTGGTGATGGGCATTTTAAATTACCACAGGCAATTTAAGCGCTATCTTGAAAATAAGAAGTCTAAAACCTGGGACATGACACAACCAGAAATACCTATTTCAGTAGGTGTAATGGGAGTAGGAGAGTTAGGGGGTGATGTATTAGACAAGGTAAATGCGCTGGGGTTTCCTTGTTATGGCTATGGCAATTCTCCAAAAAAGGACTTTAGGTATCCCTATTATTATGGCGATGAATTACAAGAATTTTTGGATCAGGTCAATATCGTGGTCTGTTTGTTGCCATTGACACCCAATACCGAGGGGTTTCTCAATGCTACTTTGTTTAAAAAGTTTAAACAGGGTACTTTTCTTATAAATGTTGCTAGAGGAAAGCACTTGGTGGAAGCGGATTTGATTCCTGCCATTGCTTCAGGTCAGGTGTCGGGAGCTTTGCTGGATGTATTTCACCAAGAACCTTTGAGCGAGAATCACCCTTTTTGGGAGCAGGAGGAAATAATGGTCACCCCACATATTGCAAGTATTACCAATTATAAAGCAGCAGCACCACAAATTATCGCCAATTATAGGAATCTCATTAACCAAAGGCCTTTACTTAATGAGGTCAGCACAGATCAAGGATATTAATTTATACGTTCAAATATGAAAAACTACACCATTCTTTGTCCCACTGACTTTTCTGAATGTGCTTTGAATGCCATAGAATATGCCGCCAGGTTAGGTGAAAAGCTGGGGGCTGAATTAATACTCTTTCATGTTCCTGACAAGGACGACTATCAGAAGCTTTTCCCCACTAAAGCATTGGAAGACAGTCTCGATGCTGCAAAAAGTAAACTTGAAAATCTCGTACTAACGGTTCAGGAAGAAAGTCTCAATAAAGGCTTGGCTTCATGTAGTTTTTTGATAAAAGAAGGAAAGACCGTCAAAACGATCATTGACTTTTCGGAAGATAATAACGTTGACCTAATAGTAATGGGGACAGAAGGAATTAATGAATTTAAGAACAATTATATAGGCACTAAGTCGAGTAATGTTGTGCTGGCGTCCAGTTGTGACGTTTTTATTATACCTAGAAAGGTTTTCTTTAAAGCACCCAGGAAATTAGTCTACGCTACGGACTACTTGGAAGAGGACAAATTGGCCATTCAGAAAATAGTAAAAATAGCCAAGTGTTATGACGCTGAAATTGACATTGTCCACGTAAGTTCAAAATCCAATATTATAGACAAAGCCCAACATCAAAGTTTAAAGGAAGAGATGGGACCTTTTGCTAAGTATGATAAGATCAACTTCGTATTAAAATCTTATAGAGATGATGCAGCGTTAGGTTTGGAGAACTATTTGATTACTTCGAAGGGAAATATTTTATTTACCCTTAGTAAAAAGAAAACCTGGTTCGAGAAACTTTTCACCAATAACCTCTCTAAAAAGATGTCTTATTTTATCAACAAACCCCTTTACGTAATCAAGAACCTCTAAACTTTGCCTTTAGGAAAGTCATAAATTCTTCTCTGGTGTCTTTATTGGTAATGATACCCGACAAAGTTTTGAAATACCCTTTTAGGCTTATGGCATCCTTTTGATCTGGAATTGGGCTTTTGTTGTCATCCGCTACTGTATCGATTTTCGGCATCGGGGTTTCATCTACCTTAGGGGCTTGGTATCCAGTAATTCTGTCTGCCTCATAAAAACTTTGTTTAGACTGTTGCTGATAGCCAAGTTTTTCCTCTACAATTCCTTTATTATTGTGCGCTACAGCATCTTCTGGGTCAAGTGCTATTGCCCTTTCATAATCTGCAATTGCCCCTTTCAAGTCACCTATTCTATCCCTAAAATAGGCCCTGCTTGAATACCGGTAGGGATTATTTGGATCAAGGTTTAAAGCCTGGTCAAATGCCTCCTTTGCTTCGTGATTGCGCTCAAGGAGATGCAGTACCACGGCTCTATCAGAAATAAAAGTGGTGTTATAAGTATCTAAATCTAATAAAGCATCAAAATCATTTAATGCCTCTTCCAAAGCACCAAGCCTGGATTGTATGCGTGCACGATAATGAAGATAGTTAGGAAGCTTTCCTTCATTTACGATTAGCTGGTTAAATACCGCCAATGCTTCATCAAATTTCCCCTCTTTGTAGAAAGAGATGCCTGTTTCTATAGTTTCCACCTTAAATTTGCTTTAGTGTCAGTATACATACAAAAGTAATAAAGGTATTGTTTCATTCTAGCCTTAATAATCCTTAATTCTTTTTATATTTGACCTGTTTTAGTTTCATTTTTAAACCAGCTATGCCGAGTAAACCGGAAAGTATTTTAAAAGATCTAGAAGGAAATAAATTTGCCCCTATTTATTTCCTTCAGGGTGAAGAGCCTTATTTTATTGATAAAATTACGGATTTTATTGAAAACAATGCATTGGCTCCACAAGATCGGAGTTTTAATCAAACGATAATGTATGGTAAGGATGCCACAATGGCATCTATACTCACCAATGCGAAGCGCTTTCCTATGATGTCGGATAGGCAAGTTGTCATTGTAAAGGAAGCCCAAAATATTTTTGAACTTGGAAAGGAAATAGGGGATCAGCAATTAATTGCCTACATCAAAAATCCACTTCCAAGTACTATTCTGGTTTTTGCCTATAAATACAAAGTACTGGATGGGAGGAAAGCCCTTGCCAAAGAATTGGACAAAAAGGCCATTATGGTTAAATCAGACAAAGTTCCTGAATACAAGTTGGCGCCCTATATTGAACAATATGTGAAATCTAAGGGGCATACCATAGAAACCAAAGCCTGTCAGATCCTTGCCGAATCCATTGGTAACAATATGGAGGTGCTGACCAATGAAATTGATAAGATGGTCATTAATTTTAATGAACCGGAAAAGATTAATTCAGGCCATATCCAGCAATACATAGGCATTAGCAAAGACTTCAATAATTTTGAGTTGACCAAAGCCTTAAGCTATAAGGACATTTTAAAGGCAAATACCATCATCAATTACTTTGGACAAAATACCAAAGCCCATCCATTAATTCCAATTTTATCGCTGTTATTCATGCACTTCTCTCGGCTGCTGTTGGTAAAAGCCAATAAAAACTTAGGAGAGCGAGAGCTTGCTTCAGTGATTAAAGTCAATCCGTATTTTGTGAAAGAATATACCATCGCTGCAAAGAATTATTCTTTAGGCAAGATTATTGATGTGGTTGGATACCTTAGAGAGGCAGATTTACGTTCCAAAGGAGTAATTGCTACAAATTCTATGGAAGACAGTCAGACATTAAAAGAACTTATTTTTAAAATTCTTCATTGAGCGCAAATTGAGAATGAATAAAACGTTTCTATTATATGGTTTATCCTTACTAATTTTCAGTCAGGTTTATTCCCAGTCCAGTATACATCAAACCAGCTTGGAAGCAACTTTTCAGGATGCGCTTGAACTTTATCAAAAAGACCAATTTTCCTCCTCCAGAGAAGCATTTGACAGGTTGTCTATGCATCCAGGAATTGAAGATAACAGTCGATCTGTAGCTGTCGCGTATTATAAGGCCTTGTCTTCTCTCCGTGGAGATTTCCCCGAGGGCACTTCCTTAATGGATGCGTTTATTCTTGACCACCCAAATGAATCGCTTAGAAATGAAGCAGCGTGGTTTTTAGGCAACCATTATTTTGTCAATAAAAATTACAAAAAAGCAATCAACAATTATGATTTGCTCCGCAATGTGCCGCTTTCAACTGAAAGACACCCAGAATTGTTTTTTAAAATAGGATACAGCTATTTCCAACTTAAGAACTATACCCAAGCTAAAAGTTATTTTGAAAGGGCAAAGACCTTTCGCAGTCCTTATTTAGCAAGCGCTTATTTCTATTCAGGCTTTAGTTCCTTTGAACAAGAAGATTTCGAGTCTGCAGCCAAGGATTTTAAAGAAGCAGAGAAATCAAGCGAGTACAGCCTAAAAGTGCCTTATATGTTGGCTGGGATTTATTATAGGCAACAAAAATTAGATACATTGATTGATTATGCTGCGCCAATAATTAACAAAAAGAACCTAGAGAACAGCGAACAAATACATTTGCTGTTGGCGGAAGCTTATTACGATAAAAATAACTACGGCCAGGCAGCAGTCCATTATATGGCTTTCTATACAGCTAAGAAAGGCAAACTTTCAAGAGATCAACAGTATAAAGCCGGTGTTTCCCATTACGAGAACCAACAATATGCTGAAGCAAGCCAGTTTTTTAAAGAGGTAGCGCTGGTCAACGATGAGTTAGGGCATTTGGCAAGTTACTTCTTGGGATATGCTTATATTCAGCAGAAGAATTTACCATTTGCTGCCAATAGCTTTAACGCCGCTTATAAGATGGACTTCAGGCCTGAAATTAAAGAAGAGGCCTTGTTCAACTATGCCAAAGTAAGTCTAGAATTGGGCAAGTTTCAGGAAGCGATAACAGCTTTGGACAATTACCTCAATGAATACCCGCAAGGAAGCCAAAAAACCGCTGCAGAAAACTTACTCAGTGATGCTTTGGTCAACACTAATAATTACCTCCGTGCAATTAGCCACATGGAGAAAATGAATAACAAATCGGATAGAATAAAATCTGCTTATCAGAAGGTTACTTTTTACCAGGCCATGACCTATTATAGGGACAATAACCTGACAGGTACTTTGCAACTTCTAGACAAATCGCTACAGTATCCAATAGACAAATCACTACAATACCAAGCGCAATATTGGAAAGGTGAAGCCAATGCGGCCAATAATAGGCCAGCAGCTGCGATTCAAGCTTATGAGAAACTAATCAGCATGAATCCGCCATCAATGGATCCAAGTTTGATAGGAACTCATTTTGGTCTTGGTTATGCCTATTATAATGAAGGGCAGTATGATAAAGCAGAAAGACAGTTTAAAACCTATACGGATAAACTTAAAAACAGCAGTGACAAGCAACATTATGAGGATGCCTTTATTCGACTTGGTGACACCTATTACGTTCAAAAGAGATTCACTGAGGCGGCCAATGTATTCAGACGTGCAGTAGCCGAAAGTAGCCAATACAGTGATTATGCCTATTTCAGAGGGGGGGTAGTAGCCAATTTTCAAAGGAATAACAACGAAGCAATAAGGCAATTTGATCAAGTGATCAATAATTTTCCAAATAGTTTGTACATAGAAGATGTGCTGTACCAAAAGGCGCAAATTCACATGGAAGAACTTAATTATGGACAAGGAAGAGATGTATTTTCATTGCTCATAAGGACTAAACCTAACAGTCCTTTTATACCATTCGCATTAGAGGGCAGAGCTGTAGCCAACTATTCATTAAAAGATTATAATGCTGCCATAGAAGATTATAAAATGATCCTAGATAAATACCCTAATGCTGAGAATGGTGAAACAGCATTGGTCGGCTTACAGGAAAGTTTGTCTTTAGAAGGCAGGTCGCAAGAATTTTCTACTTACCTGTCTGGGTACCGAAAATCAAATCCAAGCAATAACAACCTACAAAATGTAGAGTTTGAAGCGGCAAAAAGTTTGGTCTTTAATCAATCTCACAAGGAAGCAATTACAGCATTACAAAATTTTATTAGAAATTATCCAAACTCGGCTCAGGTAACAGAAGCCAAGTATTATTTAGGAGATGCTTATTTTAGGATGGGAGATAAGCCGAAGGCATTGGGGATCTATTATGAAATAGAAAAGACCAGTGACAACAACCTAAAAAGTAGGGTGTTCCAGAAAATAGCACAAATTGAATTTGAAAAGGGTAATTTTTCTAAAGCCATTCCCTATTATCAGTTTATTGCTGACAATGCAAGAAGTAAAGCTGAAGAGTATGAGGCAACTTATGGTTTAATGCAATCCTATTTTAACACTAAAGTCTATGACAAAGCCATTTCAAGTGCTGATAAGATTCTTTCACTCGGAAGCATTACGATAGATTCAGAACCCAATGCATTGCTGATCAAAGCAAAATCGTTGGAAAGTACTAATGCCATAGACCAGGCCTTATCGGTTTATAAGCAACTCATGGATAACTATAAAACGGAGCAAGGTGCGGAAGCCCTCTACAAAATCGCCCTTCTGCGTCATCAAAAAGGAGAGTTTGCGCTTTCCAACCAGTTGATATTTGACAATTCTCAGCCCTTTACCCAATATGCTTATTGGTATGGGAAGCAATTTATAGTGCTTGCTCAAAATTACATTTCTTTGGATGAAAAATTTCAAGCCAAAGCTACCTTAGAGTCCATTATTGAAAATGCTTCAGACGAAACCGTCAAACAAGAGGCAGAAACTTTATTGAAAACCATCAACATAGCCAATTAATGAAACGAATAAAATATTTATTAACTGGGCTGATGGTAATTGCAGGGATTACCCAAGCAATTTCGCAAGAGAAATCAGCACCCCAAAGAGGAGAAATTAGGGATACGGAATTTATTATTCGGAAGGATAGGGTTTTGAGTCTGCCTAGGCAATCGAGGGTTTTTGAGAAGAGCCCTGCTTTGCCACCTGTTTCTACTTCGATAAATTACAATTACCAGGTCAAAAAATTCGCCGCAACCTTGGCTCCTGTAGCGCTAAATTTCCAGCCTTACGCGAAGGCTTTTCCAAAATTGGAAAGTGATCAAACGCAGGCAATAGTAAAACTTGGCTATGGCAATTATTCCTCTCCTTTAATTCAAGCAGATTATCATAACCTTAATAACGATGATTATACCTATGGGGCCCATTTGAAACACCAAGGTTTTTATACAGGGCCAGTGGACGGCAAAAATTCTGCAGAAGACCACACTGCTGTTTTATTAAATGGGAGTCTTTATAAAGATGATTTTGAAGTATTTGGTAAAATTGGTTATGAGAGAGACATGCATCATTTTTATGGCTATACTCCAGATCCTGAAAATCTAGTAATGCAGGATTCCATCCGTCAAGTATTTGGTACCTTAAAAGCCATGGCTGGAATAAGAAGAGTGGATAGAATAGAGCCTTTTGATTATGAAGCCAATGTGGCATTGCGCTTGTTCAATGATAGATTTGAAGCGAAAGAAAGTGAAGTAGTTATTCGGGCCAATGCAGGCTTCAGAGCCAACGATTTTCTTAAAGGAGGCATCAATACCCTTTTGGCTTTTACCTCCCCAAGTGATATTTATTATGATGACATCGAGCGCAATTATTTTAGGTTACAGCCCTATGTACAATATGCCAAAGACGCCTTCAAGATAAAGGTTGGAGCCAATGTGATACAGGAAAATGATATAGTACCCAATAAATCTAAGGACTTACATGTTTATCCGGTTTTAAACATGTCCTACTATGTAGTTCCTGAACTAGGCATATATGGATCCTATGAGGGTGACGTAATTAGAAACACTTATTATGATTTTATAAAAGAAAATCCATTTTTGGGTCCATCTGAAAATTTGAAAAACACGATTCAGAATTTCCAGATTGATGCTGGGATTTCGGGTAAAGCCAATGATCAGGCCAATTATAAAATAGGAGTTAAATATGGTGATTTCACCAACATGCACTTTTATGGTAACAATGAAATGGACAGTAGCAGGTTTCAACTTATCTATGACAACAATACTAAGGTCGTAGAATACCATGCCTCTCTGGATTATGCATTTGATGACTGGTATCAACTAGATGCCTCGGCGCATTTTTACCAATACACATTGGATGAAATTGAAGCAGCATGGCATCGACCTGAATGGGAAGCCAAACTAAACAACACTTTTACTCCCGATAAGAAGTGGCTGATTCATGCAAACCTCAATGCCATGGGAGGGATAGAAGCCTTAAACCTCGCTTCTACCAACCAAAGAAAACTAGGAACGATTGTTGACCTACAAATAGGAGCAGACTATGCCATTACCAACAGGATTTCTGCTTTTGCCTACGGAAATAATTTGCTGAATCAAAAATACCAGCGCTTCAATAATTATCCTGTTCGAGCCATTCAATTCATAGGTGGAGTAAGTTTCAAATTTTAAAAGCAGTTTAAATTATTAGGAGAAAAGCACCTCTCAGCTTAAAATTATAATATTTGGAATTGCGGAATTTTTCGTGTCAATATTGGCGATTTGCTGGTTTTACTTTAGCTTAGTGGATTAAAATAACAATTTTTAAGATGTCTGATAAAAATTCCAAGGATCAAAATAGCCAATCCGATAATGATGAGGACTTTGGCCTGCCTCCGGTCAATGTAACGCCATTGGAAGGTGCCAAAGGTTCTGAGTCTGCTTCAGGTGCAGCAGGTAAAAAACCTGGTATTGAATCAAAAAAAATTCCGCCAGCAGAAAAGGAAAAGGACAACACCCTTGGCGTCTTTTTAATTGTTCTTTTGTTCATAATTGGTTTGGGTTTTGGACTGTATTATTTTGGGGTTTTTGATCAACTAAATCAGGGAACCTCTCCAGAAAAAGAAAAGACTGAGTTATCAACAAAGGAAGTTCCATCTGCAGCAGCACCTGAACAAGAAGCGGTGATTGAGGAAGCTGAAGTTGAGGAAGAAAATTTGCCTGGACTTTCGGAAATTAATAGCCGAGAAAATGCTCCAAGATACTTTTTAGTGGTGGCAAGCTTTATTGATGATGATCTTGCAAGAGATTATTCCAATAGACTCAATAAAAAAGGCGTGAATACGTTTTTGATACATCCCTATGGAAAGATCCATTATTATAGATTGGCAATAGGTCAATATGAAAATGTAGATTTGGGTTTAGAAGCGATAGAGGAAGTTCAAGAGAATTACAAGGAAAACTTATGGGTTTTGAAATACTAATATGATATTACTACAAACTTTGTCAACTAATGATGGCCTTCAGGCTGTAGATTCTCTTGCCCTTATGGAAAGTGCAGGTTCCAATGACATTGGCCTGTTGGATTTAATGATTAAGGGCGGTTATATGATGGTGCCCCTTTATTTACTTTTTATCCTCGCTATTTTCATTTTCATTGAGCGGATTATTACCTTAAAAAAGGCTTCTACAACGCCTAAGGGTATGATCGATCAGGTTAAAATGATGGTACAGAGTGGCAATATAGAACAGGCCAAAATGGTTTGTCAAGGCGAAGAAACACCTGTTGCACACATGATTTCTAAGGGATTGGAAAGAATCGGTAGCCCACTTAAAAACATTGAAGTGGCCATAGAAAATGTAGGGAAAATTGAAATCTATAAACTAGAGAAAAACCTCAGTTTGATGGCTACAGTTTCTGGTGCGGCTCCTATGATTGGCTTCTTAGGTACAGTTGCAGGTATGATTCGTGCATTTATAGGTGTAGCCCAGGAAGAAGGAATGGTCTCACCAAAGCTCCTATCCACAGGGATTTACGAAGCCATGATCACCACAGCTACAGGTTTGGTGGTAGGTATTGTAGCTTACTTAGGTTATAATTACCTTGTGACTCGCGTATCTAAGCTTATCCATAATATGGAATACACCACCATCGAATTTATAGACCTTTTACAGGATAAAAAATAATATGGCACTGCAGTCAAAAAATAAAATAGAAGCTAGTTTCAGCATGTCCTCCATGACTGACATTATCTTTCTATTGCTTATATTTTTTATGCTTACCTCTTCATTTATAACGCCATCTGGTCTTCCTGTGAATTTACCCTCAAGTGAAAGTTCAGATATTGTCATGCAAGAAGTAACGGTAAGCGTTACCAAAGATCTCAGGTTTGCTGTCAATGACAAGCAAGTATCCAGAGATGAAATTAAAAATGCACTGACAGCGTTGTTAAAGGATAACAAAGGATATGTGGTTTTGCATATCGACAAAGAAGTGCCGGTGGAATACTTGGTGGAAATAGGCGGCTATGCAGCCAGCCTTGGCGCCAATGTCACCATTGCAACACAACCGTTTAAGTAAGAGATGGAAGTTTGGGAAGACGATAAAGCGACAGCGGAAAACAATCGGAAAGCATTAGTCATTACGCTTATTTTTAATGTATTGCTCTTGATTGGACTCTATTTTGTCATGGTGTGGAAACAACCGGTTCCTCCTATGTCTCAATTTGGGCTGGAGTTGAACCTGGGTTTTTCAGATGTGGGTTCGGATTCAAAACAGACAGAAACACCACCTTCTCCTAGCCAAGAGCAAAATACAGAAGCAGCAGCACCAGGTGATCCTGCTCCGCAGGTTACTGAGACCGTTACACCAGTAACACCCCCTAAGGCTAATCCTGCACCCGCAGAACCAAAAAAGACCCAGCCTAAGGTTGAGGCAGTAGCTAAAACCCCTAGCCCAGTGAAGGCCGAAAAGAAAGTGGTGGAAAAAAAAGAAAGTCCTAAAGAAACGACTACCAAAGCTGAAGTTCCTGTTAAAAGTCAACCTGAAAAAGATCCTCAGCCTGAAAAGGTAGAAAAACCCCAACCTACAGTAGACCCCAGAGCTATATTTGGAGCTGGAGGTAGCACTGGAACAGGTAAAAAACCATCGGCTGGAAGCAATCAAGGAAACAGCAGGCAAGCAGGGGATGAAGGCAATCCAAATGGAACCATAGACGGAAGGTCAATCTTACAATCAGGTAAAGGCAATACCGGTGACGGTGGGGGGTATAACCTAGACCTTGCTGGTTGGGATTTTGCTTCCAGACCAAACATTCAAGACAGGGTTTCCAATAGAAACGGACAAATTATTTTTAATATAACGATAGATTCCGGGGGAAGAATTGTACAAGCCATTCCTGATACCTATACGGTAAGCAATGAAGTATTAAATTATTATCGTAAGGTGGTTAATAGCTTGACCTTTAAGCCTCAAAGTGGAGACGCTATCGCTGAATATTCGAAAGGGAAAATCATCTTTATTATCCGAGTAGATTAATTGACCTCAATGAACTATCAATCCTCCCTGGACTTCTTGCTTCAGGCACTTCCTATGTTTCAACGTGTAGGAGCCTCAGCCTTCAAAAAAGACCTAAGCAACACCTTAAAACTTTGTGAACACCTGGGGAATCCTCAAACTAAGTTTAAAAGCATTCACATTGCAGGAACGAATGGTAAAGGCAGCACAGCTCATGCCTTGGCTTCGGTGCTACAAGAAGCTGGCTATAAAACCGGGCTTTACACTTCACCGCATCTCAAATCCTTTAGAGAAAGAATTAAAATCAATGGCATAGAAATACCGGAAAGTGAGGTAATAAATTTTGTAGAAGCCAATAAGTTGTTTTTATTGGCCTTAAAGCCAAGTTTTTTTGAAATGACTGTTGCCCTTTCCTTTGATTATTTTGCAAGGATGGGCGTGGATTATGCCGTTATAGAAACAGGCATGGGGGGAAGGTTTGATAGTACCAATATTGTTCATCCTATCCTGAGCATCATTACAAATATTGGGTTTGATCATGAACAATTTCTAGGAAACAGCATCGATAAAATTGCTTTTGAAAAGGCTGGAATAATTAAAGAAAATGTGCCAGTTGTGATTGGTCAAACGCAGGACGAAACTATCGAGGTATTTCAAAGCAAAGCTTCAGAAAACAAGGCAGCCATAACATTTGCTGATCAGTCGTTCCAAACAAAATTTAATGGATACGCTACAGATGCAAGTGGCAAAAGACGGGTAGCTTATGAAATCGTTGGTTTTCCTTTAGGTTTACAAAAAGTTCAAATGGACTTAATGGGAACCTATCAGGCCAAAAACCTGCCAGGTATTTTGTCTGCTCTTTGCATTTTAAATGAAATGGGACTTGATATTAATGGAAATCAGGTATCTGAAGGACTGGCCAATATTGTGAAAAATACAGGGCTTAAAGGGCGCTGGCAAATACTACAGGACAAGCCTTTAACCATCTGTGATACAGGACATAATGTGGATGGTATTCAAGAGATTGTTGGGCAGCTTATGACTTTGAAGAAAGCACATACCCTTTATATGGTGCTGGGAATGGTGAAGGACAAAGACCACGCCAAGGTATTGGAAAAATTACCTAAAGAAGCAATCTACATTTTTTGTGAAGCCGATCAACCCCGCTCTATGCCTGCGGCAGCACTGAAAAATTTGGCCGATGGTTTTGGTTTGCATGGAACGGTGGTTACGGAAGTCAATGCTGCATTGGCAGACGCTAAAAAAAGGGCAGGGGCAGAGGACCTGATTTTTATTGGAGGAAGTACCTTTGTCGTGGCAGAAATAAACGAATTATAATAATGGGAAGAAATAAACTAGAGCGATTCCGACAAATCAAGGAAAACACCAATGTTATCCAGCCTGGAAAAGAGAGCTTTGAAAAGATAAAGGGTAAATGGAAGTCTGATCAGTTTCAGAATAAAGCACCGATGGTTGTTGAATTGGCCTGTGGCAGGGGGGAGTTCACTATAGGTCAAGCAAGGGTCGAGCCCGAAAAGAATTTTGTTGGAGTGGATATTAAAGGAGGCAGGATTTGGAAAGGCAGTACCATTGCCATAGCGGAAGGCTTGCAAAATGTAGCCTTTCTAAGGACTCAAATAGAGTTGATAGAGGAATCATTTGGTGAAGGTGAAATAGATGAGCTTTGGATAACTTTTCCAGACCCAAGACCCAAGGACAGAGAGGAGAAAAAAAGGCTTACGGCTCCACAATTTCTAGAAAAGTATAAAAAGGTCATGACCCCGGAGGGTCATGTACATTTCAAAACCGACAATACAGGATTGTATGAATACACCTTTGAATTATTTGAAAATAGAGACGATATCGTCATTTTCAAAAATACCAGAGATTTTTACCAATCAGAATGGAAAGACGATCACCATGGTATCATGACCCGTTATGAGAAAATGTTTATGGAAAAAGGAGAGACCATCAAATACATTGAATTTGGCTTTAAACAACCCTAGTCTTCCACTTCAATGGCTTCCAGAATATCTGCTAATTCATCAAAATCTTTAATTCCTGGCTTGATTTCATGCCCAGCCTTCATGCTGATACCTTTTAATGGGATTGTGTCAAGAAGTTGGTCAATGTTTTTATCATCAAAGCCAAAACCTAGTAGCAAATCACATTTTGCTGCTATTTTTTTGATTTCTTCCTGAATTGCCACTGTAAGCTCCACTGAAGTATCAGATTCGAGATTTAACAATATGTCGTTTTCTTTCAAAGTGGGAGCCAGATCCATTAGGTCTTCTAAATCTTCCGCTTCTTTCAAAGTGTATTTGAAGATTAAGGAATAACTAGTGTTTTTAAGCATGGGGAGATGAAGTCTTTCGTCTATTTGAATATAAGAGAATCCTTCATACTGCGCCATCGTTTCTAAAATAGTAGCGGGATGACTGGCTGAGAATTCCGCAACATATTCCAATCCGGATAACCAATCTGTAATTTCTTTAAAAGCTGTTGGCGTCACATAGTACTCATCGCTCTCTTCAAGGGAAAAACCCATAAGGTTAACATACATTCCAGAACAATAGCGTGCATCGCTTAAGTTGTTGACATTACTTATCTTTACAAAAGTTTTTAAAGCCATTTTATTTTAGTCGATTATTTCCGTAATTTTCAATTGCATTCAAAGATAGAAAATGATAATTTTTAATAAAAGGTATTGGTTGCTACCTCTCCTTATTTTTATGGGTAGCTGCACAGAAGAGAGAGAGGATCCTGAAGTGATCGCCTCAACCTATTATCCATTGGCAATAGGAAATTTTTGGGAATACAGTGTTGACGAAACGATCTATTTTGGAGAAGAGGACTTCGAAACGGAAAGTTATTTTTACCACGATGAAATCGCTGATTTTTATTTGAATGAAGACAAAGAACTGGTTTACCTGTTTCACCGAAAAAAATCCTTGAATAAAACCAACTGGACAAACGAAGTGGTCTATACAGCCACCCTAATAAATAATCGCATTATTAAGCAGTACAATAACCTTCAGGAAATTATCTTGGTTTATCCTTTAGCATTGGATTTCAATTGGAATGGGAATGCCCTGAATAACAAGGTTGAAGAAAACCATTTTATTGAAAGTACAGGGTCTTATATTTTGAACCAATTTGCCTTTCCTGATGCCGTTAAGGTTAGGGTTAGTGAAGAGGATGATTTAATCACCATCAGGGACAATAGGTACGAGGTGTTTGCAAAGAACATTGGCTTGGTTGAAAGTTACTATGAAGTATTCCAATATTGCTCTAGAAATGATTGTTTAGGCGAACAAATTATTCAGCAGGGTCGTTTTACTCATTTGAGGCTTATAAATTATGGTAAATTATAGTGTAGCATTGGCTTTTGTGTTCTTCTTTATTACAGCCAATGTAATTGCCCAGGACAGGTATGCAGTGCATTATAAATATAAACCAGGTAGCACTTATAGTCTAGAGCATCCTGAAACCTGGCTGACCCAAAAAACTTTGCTTCGACGGGATAGGGACAAGGTTTTATTAGACAGTACTGACTTGCCAGTTTCTGATAAGTATATTGAATCCTTGAGACCTTATGTAGATGACTTTCTTTTTCATTCCAAATGGCTAAATGCCTCAATTGTACATGCTTCATCGGCGGAAATTAAAAATATCGCGGCATTGGATTTTGTTAATGAAGTAATTTTGGTAGCCAAGGGTGGGCCAAGTCACTCGGAGAGTAGCACCCAGGATTACAAGGCTAAAAAAAAGAGAAAGTGGTTTAAGAATTCCAAAGTAGTCTCCAATTTCGCTTTTCAAAACAGTATATTGGGCATCTCTGATATGCACAATGCTGGATATACCGGTGAAGGGGTATTGGTAGCGATTTTTGATGCTGGGTTTTTGAATGTGGATAGAATTCCGGCTTTTGATCATTTGTTCGAAGGCAATAAGATTGTAGCCACCAAAGACCTTGTTTTGGCAGGTGCCAATACGGTATTCAGGGCAGATACGCATGGAACTGGTACTTTGTCCTTGATGGCTGCTTATGATCCAGAAAATCTAATTGCAGGGGCATACGGAGCCAATTATATTTTGTGCATCACAGAGGATGTAGATTCGGAATATAAAATCGAAGAATACAATTGGGTCAGGGCTGCAGAATTTGCGGACAGCCTTGGAGTGGATGTGATTAACAGTTCTCTTGGGTATAATTTTTTCGATGATGCAGAAATGAATTACACCAGAGAAGACCTGGATGGGGAAACCTCAATTATAACCAAAGGAGCCAATATGGCTGCGGTGAAAGGAATTCTTGTGATCAGTAGTGCTGGAAATGAGGGGAATATTAGCTGGAAAACAATCACGGCTCCAGCAGATGCGAAAGGAATAATAGCAGTAGGTGCGGTTAATAGTAGTTTTGAAAAAGCAGGATTCAGCTCTATAGGCCCTAGTACTGATGATAGGGTAAAACCCGAACTCATGGCTTATGGTACTGGCGTAACGCTCTGGCGGCAGATAGGAAGCACGAGTACTGCCAGTGGAACGTCTTTTTCTGCTCCACAAGTCGCTGCACTGGCAGTAGGACTGAGGGAAGCAAATCCAGAATGGACCAGTAAAGAATTAAGAGATCAAATAATACTTAGTGGCTCACAATATTCCGATCCGGACAATGAACTTGGTTATGGCATTCCTGATTTCACACGGGCCATGTTTGGTAAACATTTTCCGACAGATCCTGAAATTGTTACTGCTACGAGAATCTATCCTAACCCTTTGGTAGCGGATCAATTGCTTATTGAATTCGGAGGCAGTACTGATTGTAAGATGAAACTGTATTCCAGTGATGGAAAGATGATCAGTGAACATGATTTGGAGAGAATGGGGAAGAATTTCCCCTATAATGTAAATATGAAGCTGTTGAATCCTGGAATATATCTGGTTGAATTACAAGATGAATTCACAGCCTCTAAGGTGAAGTTATGGAAGAAATAAGGAATTGACCTTAAAATTCCCTTTTTTTGTATATTATTCGATTATTATTAACCTAAATCCCATTTCTTATGAATCCTTTGATAGCGCCCTCCATATTGGCAGCCGATTTTGCTAACCTTCAGAAGGAAGTAGAAATGATAAATGATTCTGTTGCAGATCTTATCCATGTCGACATTATGGATGGTGTATTTGTTCCCAATATTTCTTTTGGTTTACCTGTAGTAGAGGCAGTAAATAGGCATGCGAAAAAGCCTTTGGACGTTCATTTAATGATTGTAGCACCAGAAAAATACCTGGAGGCTTTTCACAAAGCTGGTGCCGCTCAAATCACAGTACACATGGAAGCTTGCCCACATCTCCACCGTACGATTCAGGCCATCAAAGCAATGGATTGTAAAGCCGGCGTGGCCATCAATCCACATACACCTGTTAGGAATTTGCAAGATATTATTAGAGAGGTAGATACTGTCTTAATCATGTCGGTAAACCCTGGTTTTGGAGGACAAGAATTTATAGAAAACACCTATAAAAAGATTCAGGCTTTAAGTCAATTGATTGTAGAAACTGGATCGCATGCAAAAATAGAAATTGATGGGGGAGTGAGCTTGTCCAACGCTAAAAAGCTGTTGGATGCTGGTGCAAATATTCTGGTAGCTGGTAACTTTGTGTTTTCTTCAGAAAATCCTACAGAAACAATTAATAAGCTAAAGTTTATTGTTTAAATTCAAAATTTAGCGCAAATCTATATATTATTTGGATGTTTTTTGATTCATTGTTTGTTAAATTGGTTGATTCTGATTTAATTCGAAGGTAGATAGCATTTAATAAATTAAGAAAAATTATGAAGAAATTATTAGGATTGGCCTTATTATTCTGTGGTTTAATAGGTTTTAATGCCCAAGCACAAGATGAAGCTGTAGAAGAAATTACGGACGAAGAAATTGCGAAATTTGCTGCAATGGAAGATTCTGTAATGGCTTTTTATGATCAAAAAAATGAAGAGTTAATCAGCATGATTAAGGAAAATGAAGTTATTGATGGAGCTGGCCGTTATAACGAAATTAAAGATGCTTGGGAAGATGAAGCCAAACTTGCTGAAATTGAAATCACAGACGAAGAGAAAGTAGCTTATGAAGCCATTTTAGAATTCATGGGATCTTTAAGCACTGAAGTAAGAGAATTGAAAATTGGCTTGATTAAAAACGATGATGTTTTAGGAATTGCAACTTACAATAAAGTAAATAAGGCAATGAAGGCAAATCCCGAAGTGAAAGAAAAAGTGGATAGCGTTATGGCTGACTTAAAAGAAAAAAGAACTCCAGCTGAAGAAGAAAGCACTTCTGACGCCAGTTAATTAGCGATTTCTTAAACGTTAAGAAAAAAAACCCTCAAATTTTGAGGGTTTTTTTATTTTATTGCGTTAGTAAATTAAAGACCATTTATAACTATGGAATTGAATAAGCAATTGTTTTCTTTTTACAGCATTTTGGTAGTTTTACTTGTTTCAATTACTTTTCAAAGTTTAGCTCAAGAGGATATTTTTGGAATTGACAGGAAAATTAAAAGCAAGAAAAGCGAAAGCGAAGTAGGCAATGCATTTAGAAATGCGGTCAGTAACTTTTCTTTTGAATTGTCTACAGGAGCAGGGTATCATGAGAACCGTCTAATTTTCAACAGTGAAATGCCTGAAAATTATCCTATAACAAATTTGGACATCATGGAGCCGGCTGAGCTAACGAGTGAAGACACTATCTCATTTAGAAATTCAAATTTTGCTTATCCTGTCAATCTGGGGGTTCGCCTCAATTTATTTAACATGTTGGTAGTAGGTGCTGGCTATGGTAGAGAATGGGGCAGTTTCGATCAATTCCATGGTGCAGGCTATGCCTTTACCATGGAAAAAGAGCAGTATACTTATGATAAATTCTACGGAACAGTCGGCTTGGTACTATGGGACGCCAATAAACGAGGAGCCTATTTGCGTTGGAGGTACAGGAAATTTTCCGAAGGCAATATTTCCATACAAAACCAACTTAAACAGAGGGCAAGACAATTTTATCCATGGCGAATAATTGCTGAAGGGGAATTTGGATCCATGAAATTAAAGAAATCTCTTGATCCCCGACTTTCTGCAAGTTCGGGTTATTATGGAGTAGGACTTCGATTTGAGAGAGATTTATCAGAATATTCCAAAGTTTTTATAAAACCTGCAGCAGAATTCAGGCCTTATGAATATAAGATGACGGACCCCGTGGAAAATCAGTCCCTCAAACAGTCAATTTATACTTTACAGGTAGGTGTTTCCATGAGTCTTCCAGGATCAAAAAGATGTAAAGTGGCAGGTTGCAAGGTAGTTATGAAGCATCTTCACAATGGGGTTGAGTACAGAGGAAGCTCTATATGGAAAAGGCAGAATAGAAAAGTAGGGCAGTGGTATGGCAACTGATTTGGGGGTTTTGGGAGGTAATTTTCCAAATTAATTCTCGCGATATGTAAAATTAACTCCATGAATATAAAAAGGATACCGAATTATTGAATTGTAAGAAATATAATATTTTTCTAAACCTTTACTTTTTGCTATCTTGCAGGTTATAAGCGAGAAAAATTAAATATGGCTCAAGGAGAAAACGAGAACATCATTCCGATTAATATTGAGGACGAAATGCGTGGCGCCTACATCGATTATTCGATGTCGGTTATTGTTTCCCGGGCTTTACCGGATGTAAGAGACGGTCTAAAGCCTGTACACCGCAGAATCCTTTATGGAATGCAGGAGTTGGGGGTTTCCCACAACAAGCCTTATAAAAAATCTGCCAGAATAGTCGGTGAAGTATTAGGTAAATACCATCCACACGGTGATTCAGCTGTTTATGAATCTTTGGTTAGAATGGCCCAACCATGGTCATTGCGGTATCCGTTAGTCGATCCTCAAGGAAACTTTGGATCCATTGATGGTGACAACCCTGCGGCCATGAGGTACACAGAGGCAAGATTGAGAAGGATTGCTGAAGAACTACTGACCGATATTAACAAGGACACTGTTGACTTTCAATTAAATTTTGATGACACTTTAAAGGAACCAATAGTATTACCGGCCAAAATTCCGGCCTTATTACTAAATGGAGCCTCAGGTATAGCAGTTGGTATGGCCACTAATATGGCGCCTCATAATTTAGGAGAAGTGATTGATGGCATTTTTGCCTATATAGACAACAATGACATTACTGTTCCTGAATTAATGGAGCACATCATTGCCCCTGATTTCCCTACTGGGGGGATCATTTATGGGTACAATGGTGTGAAAGCTGCTTTCGAAACGGGTAGAGGCAGGGTCATTTTAAGAGGCAAGGCATCAGTTGAAACCAAGGCTTCGGGTAAGGAGATGATTGTGATCCATGAAATCCCTTATCAAGTCAACAAGGCTTCGATGGTTGAGAAAACAGCTCAGCTCATTAATGAGAAGAAAATTGACGGCATTTCGGCCATTAGGGATGAGTCGGATAGGCAAGGAATGCGCATAGTGTATGAGCTCAAGAAAGATGCGATGCCAAGTGTTGTTCTTAATAACCTCTACAAGCACACGCAACTTCAAACTTCATTTAGTGTCAACAATGTAGCTTTGGTTAAAGGCCGACCATTTACACTAAACCTGAAAGAGCTTATTCTACATTATGTAAACCATAGACATGAAGTAGTTGTCAGGAGAACAGAGTACGAACTAAAAGAGGCAGAAAAAAGAGCACATATCCTAGAAGGGTATCTTGTTGCCTTGGATAATATTGATGCTGTAATTCAGTTGATCAGAGATTCAAAAGACCCAGAAACGGCCAGAAATGGTTTGATGGAAAGGTTTGAGCTCACTGAAATTCAGGCCCGCGCTATTCTAGACATGAGACTACAACGTCTTACTGGTATGGAAAGGGCTAAAATTCAGCTTGAATACGATGAGTTGATGAAACTTATTGAAGAGTTAAAAGATATCCTTGCCAATAAGGAAAGAAGAATGCAAATCATCAAAGATGAATTGCTAGAAATAAAAACCCGATACAACGACGAAAGAAGAACTGCCATTGAACACAATGCGGAAGACTTCAACTATGAGGACATGATTCCTAATGAGGAAGTGGTGATCACCGTTTCCAATCAAGGATACATTAAAAGGACCGTCCTCACAGAGTATAAATCTCAAAGTAGAGGAGGCGTAGGATCCAGAGGGGTAAGCACCAAGGAAGATGATTACACTGTTTATCTCTTTACCGCCTTGACCCACAATTACCTATTGATATTCACAGATCAGGGTAAACTTTTCTGGCTTAAAACTTACGCAATTCCAGAAGGAAGTAAAACTTCAAAAGGTAGACCTATACAGAACCTCATTAATATAGAGAGTACTGACAGTATTAGATCTATCATACAGGTTAAGGATTTAACCGATATTGATTATATAAACAATAACAATATCGTGATGATAACTAAGAAAGGTATCATCAAGAAAACGACCTTAGAACAATATTCCAGGCCAAGAACAAATGGTATCATTGCCTTGAACATCAGGGAGGATGACCAGCTATTAAACGTAGAGTTGACCAATGGTGATGCGAACGTAGTTATCGCGTCAAGCTCTGGAAGAGCCGTTCACTTCCACGAATCCACTGTAAGGCCAATGGGTCGAACAGCAACGGGTGTGAAAGCCATTAACTTGGGGGGAGAAGAAAATCATGTAATTGGCATGGTTTGTGTTCAAAGAGATGATGCCACCTTACTCGTCGTAACAGACAAAGGTTATGGCAAACGTTCATTTTTGTCTGAATACAGGATCACCAATAGGGGTGGAAAAGGAGTTAAAGCAATGAATATCACTGAGAAAACCGGTGGATTAGTAGCTATTAAAGAGGTGGTAGATACAGATGATTTGATGATTATAAATCGATCAGGTATTACCATTAGAACTCCGGCAAAAGGGATTAGAGTTATGGGAAGAGCTACTCAGGGCGTTAGGTTAATTCGACTTAATGAAACTGATGAAATTTCTTCGGTAGAAAAAATCGAAAACCTGGAAGAAGATCTGGAAGAAGTTGAAGTAGTAGATGTTACTGAAGATCCAGAAAATCCAAAGGAAACTGAAGCTCTTGACGATGCAGAAACGCCTAGCGAACCTGATTCTGATGAGACAGATGACAATGAAGATAATCCTATAAATGAATAGTAATTGAAACCAATAAAGAACCACACTAGTAACATGAAAAAGTTAATTTTATCGTTGGCTTTGGTGGGCATCGCCTCAACTGTTGCCTTTGGCCAAAAAAAGGTAGTTAGATCTGCTGAGAAAAACTTTGGTAGAGGTAACCTAGAAGAAGCCTATACCGAAATCAAGTCCGCAATATCGGATGAAGAAACTGGAGCACAATCTGAAACCTATTTTATCAAAGGTAAAATAGAAACACAGATGTTTGAGGTAGATTCATCCAATACGGAGACTACAGTAGCAATGGGTCGTGAAGCACAACAGAGCTTTATCAAGACCTTTGAAATTGAGAATGCTGACTCAACTTCTAAAGTGAGTAAGGATTTATTTAAAGAAGTATTGCCTGATATGCCTGCTAATTTTCAAGGTGAAGGTGTATATAGGTTGAAGAATGCGGCATTTAACAAAGCTATCGCTAAATACGAAGAGGAAGACATGGAACTTTCTCATGAGTTTTTCTCTTTAGCAGCTGATTTGGATCCAAATGATACTTCTATAGTATTTAATGCTGGGTATACTGCTAACATGGTTAGCAATACTGAAGCGGCAAAAAAATACTTCACGCAATTGTTGGATGTAGAAGGTTACAATAAATTGAATGCCTACTATTTCTTAATTCAAATTGCCAGTGCTGAAGACAATGATCCTGAAGAGGCATATAGAGTTGTAACCGAAGCAAGAGAAAAGTATCCAGATGACAAAGGATTAGCTGAATTTGAAATCCAGTTATTACTTCAGTTGGATAAAATGGATGAGGCTATGGTTTCAATCGAAAAAGCCTTAGAGAACGACCCGAATAATTCTGCCATTCTATTAAGGTATGGTTACCTTAAAGAGAAATCCGGGGACTTAGATGGTGCTTTAGCTGAGTATAAAAAAGCAGTAGTAGCAGATCCTGAATTCTTTGAAGGTAACTATTATGCAGGAGCAATTTATTTGGACCAAGCCAGAGACATTGAGACGGAAGTGAACAATCTCTCTGATGCAGATTGGGAAGCAAAATCTGAAAGCATGCTCGCGCAGTCTAATAAGTTATATGAAGAAGCATTGCCTTACTTCACTAAGGCTTCAGACTTGCAGCCAGACAATACCGACATCATGGAAATTTTATACCGTGTTCATAGTCGATTGAAGAACGATTCTAAAGTTGAAGAGTACAATCAGAAATTGACTGAGAAATTAGGTGAAGGTTGGTTGGATAGATAATTCAATAACCTATAAAATATTAGAAAAGACCTAGGCATATTTGCTTAGGTCTTTTTTTATGTAGCTCGGTGATATTTTTTATTCAATTGAGTATGGGTAAGCTGTTATGTGTTGATGTGGTTCTTATCACATTCCTTTTTTTAGTTGGGGATCAAATCCTTAACCCTAATGCGATCGAAAATAGGGTATCAACAGCATTAAGCAACTATGCTGACAACAAGTCAATAATATTGACCTTAGTTTAATAAGTGTTTGTGCAAAATTTTTCCTCTTCTAATCTATTCAACTTAAGTGTTTTACGGTTGAGCGCTTCTCAACCGGCTTTTCCCGAAACTATTTCCATTCTGCGGGATACCTAAGCAGACTAATGTCCCACACCAATGGAAGGTAAAATAAGGTTACCAATAATATTAATAGAATCGAAAGCAGATTTAGAAAAAAGCCAGCACGCATCATGACTGGAATAGTAAGGTAACCTGAACCAAATACTACAGCATTGGGAGGCGTGGCTACAGGGAGCATAAAGGCACATGAAGCTGCCATGGTTGCACCTATCATTAGTCCAAACGGATGCACCCCCATGGCCAAAGCCACTGCAGAAAGAATAGGCAGTAGCATAGAGGCAGTTGCCACATTAGAAGTAATTTCAGTAAGGAAATTTACAGCAGCAATTATAATCAATAAAAATAGCCAAAATGGCACATTTTCTAATAGTACAAATTGCTCTCCAATCCAATTGGCGAGACCTGTTTCTTTGAAACCTTCCGCCAAAGCTAAGCCACCTCCGAATAATATTAGTATACCCCAAGGAATTTTTTCTGCTACTTTCCAATCCAGCAATTTTTCCTTTTTCTCATTTCCTGCAGGAATTACAAATAAAAGCATGACGCCCATTAAGGCTATAATTGTATCATTGAGAACAGGAATAAAAGGCTGAATTAAAAAACTACGCGTTATCCATGAAAAACTGACACCTATAAAAACCCACATCACTTTCTTTTCTTGGAGGGTCATTGCTCCTAAAGTTTTAAGTTGTCGGCTGATTTCTTCTCTTCCACCGGCTAAATGCAGCGTCTTTGGAAATTTAAAGGCATAATTTACCAAATAATACCAACAGACAATTAACAATGCAGAAGCTATAGGTAAGCCAACAAGCATCCATTGTCCAAAGCTAATTTCTATGCCATAAATATTGTTCACTACACCTGTTAAAATGATATTTGTTGGCGTGCCTATGATGGTAGCCATTCCGCCAATGGACGCACTGTAGGCTATTCCAAGCATTAATGATGGGCCTAGGGTTTTCTTTATGCCTTTATTGGTATTTGACATCTGCACCACCACGGCGATACCAATTGGTAACATCATCAGTGAAGTAGCCGTGTTTGATATCCACATGGACAGAAAAGCAGTGGCCACCATAAAACCCAGGATTATCCGCTTTAGATCCGTTCCCAGGTAAGATATTATTTTAAGAGCAATGCGTTTGTGAAGATTCCATTTTTCAATACTTACGGCAATCATAAACCCTCCCATATACAAGAGCACCATTGGATCTGAATAGGAGATTGAAGTACCTTTTAAGGTCAATATTCCTGTCAGAGGAAATAAAACCAATGGAAGCAAGGCTGTTGCTGCAATGGGAATGGCTTCAGTAATCCACCATATGGCTATCCAAAATGTGACGGCCAATAATGAGATGCCCTCCGGAGACAAACCTTCAGGTGCAATGCCTAAATACAAAAGTAGAAAAACGATGGGGCCTAAGAATAAACCTATTTGTTGAGTTCGCATAAATTATGAATAAAAGATAAGATTACTTAAAAATGAGCGAATTCGAAAGTATTCTTTACAGTAATGGTTAGACCAACAATTTTACTTAAAACCACTTCAAATGTTGATTATACCTTCTATAAACTCGGAGTTATGGTTTATACCCGTCTGAAGAGGTTTGTGTAGTATTAGTAAAATAAATTGAAAAATTTTGCTAATATTGATGTTGGCCTATGTGCAATTGACAAAATTAATCATTCCTAGAATGTTAGAAATGAAAATATAACCCTATGATCCAAAACAAGTACAAACTTATGAAGCGAATTAGAACCCAACTTTTAATCGGGGTGTTGGCATTTTTTGCCTTTCAATGTGGGCAGGAAGGCCCCAGGTTAGCGTTTAACAAAGGTGACCATATTATTTTAATCGGAAATAATCTGGGATCAAGAATGATGAATTACGGATTTTTCGAAACAGAAATGCATGTTCGCTATCCTGACTCCTTATTGTATATTAGAAATATGAGTGATGGGGGAGACACACCTGGTTTTAGGCCTCACGCAGGTAGGGTATCTCCTTGGGCTTTTCCTGGTGCAGAGGAATTTCAGGATGAATTAGCAACCAATTCAGGAAGTGAAGGACATTTTGAGACGCCAGATGAGTGGATTAAAAGGCATGAAGCAGACATAATCATTGCTTTTTTTGGATACAATGAGTCATTTGAAGGCCAAGAAGGGCTGGAAATGTATAAAAATGAATTGGAAGCCTTTATCAAGCATACCAAAAATACCGTCTATAATGGAGAAGCACCACCCCAATTGGCATTGGTTTCACCGATAGCATTTGAAAATCTTAGTGGAGATTTTGATTTGCCCAATGGTGAAAATGAAAATAAAAACCTAAAAATGTATACTGCTGCAATGAAAGAAATTGCAGAAAGGAATCAAGTATTATTTGTAGATGCTTTTGAACCGTCTTCTTCATGGTTCGCTTCAACAGATGATTACCTTACCATTGATGGTTTTCAATTGACAGAAGAAGGGTACAAGAAATTTTCTACTTTCATTACAGACAATATCTTTGGTGAAGACAAAGCGGTAGCCGAAAGCAACAGAAGTGCCATCCATGCGGCTGTTAAGGAAAAAAACTGGATGTGGCACAATGACTATAAGATCCCAAATGGGGTTCACGTCTTTGGCCGTAGGTACAATCCTTTTGGACCAGATAACTATCCTTACGAATTGAAGAAAATCCGTCAAATGACGGACAATAGAGACCAGGCAATTTGGAAAGCCAATAAAGGAGAAAAATTTGATTTGGCTATGGCTGATGAGAATACCATTGAGTTGCCAGAGGTAAATACCAATTATAATCCGGAAAAGAACGGCAACCTGGAATACCTTTACGGACAAGATGCTTTGGATAAATTTGAAGTTGCAGAAGGTTATAAAGTTGAATTATTTGCCTCTGAAAAAGAATTTCCTGATTTGGCCAACCCTGTACAGATGACTTTTGATACAAAAGGAAGATTATGGGTTTCTGTAATGCCTAGTTATCCACATTACAAACCTGGTGACCCCAAGCCAAATGATAAAATTTTAATTCTGGAAGACACTGATAATGATGGAAAAGCTGACAAGCAAATTGTTTTTGCAGACAGTCTTCACCTTCCTATTGGAATGGAAATAGCTCCTGAAGGTGTATATCTCTCACAAGGCACCAATTTCATTATTCTTAAAGATGAAGATGGAGACGATTACGCAGAGAAAAGAGAGATCTTGTTGAGTGGTTTTGATGACCATGATACACATCATAATATTTCAGCTTTTGTAGCAGACCCTTCAGGTGCCATGTACATGGGGGAAGGGGTTTTCCTTCATACAGATGTAGAAACCCCTTATGGACCTGTAAGGGCTACCAATGGAGGCTTTTACAGGTACAATCCAGCCAGAAGGAGATTGGAAAGAACCGCCCAGCTTCCTATACCTAATCCTTGGGGCATCGCCTTTGATGATTGGGGACAAAATTTCTTTGCAGAAACTTCAGGTCCTGATGTACGATGGATGATGCCAGGGTCAGTAAAATCCAGGTATGGGGAAGGAAATCACAAAGGACCAAACCTGATAGAAGATGCCCATAGGGTAAGGCCTACCTCAGGACTTGAATTTGTTTCCAGCAGACATTTTCCTGAGGAAGTTCAAGGTGACTTGTTGATTAACAATACCATTGGCTTTTTAGGAATGAAAATGCACCGTATGGTAGAGGATGGTACAGGCTATGACAGTGAACACCGGGTGGACCTTATTAAAAGCAGTGATGGAAATTTCAGACCTGTTGACATGGAATTTGCTCCTGATGGCTCTCTTTACTTTGTAGATTGGCACAATATATTGGTAGGCCATATGCAACACAATGCCAGGGATCCATTGAGAGACCATGTTCATGGAAGAATTTATAGAATCACTTACCCTTCCAGGCCTTTGGTAACACCTCCAACAATTGATGGCGCTTCTATTGAAACATTATTGGATAATTTGAAGTTGCCGGAATTCAGGGCCAGGTATACTACCCGAACTGAATTGAGAGGTAGAGACAAAAATGAAGTCTTGTCCAAAATGAAAACATGGATGGCTGCACTTGATAAAAATGATCCCAGGTATGAACACCATTTATTGGAAGGATTATGGGTGAGTTGGGGACTCAATGCTGTAGACCAGGACTTATTGAAAAAACTGATGGACTCTGAAGACCATAGGGTCAGAGCTGCCGTGGCAAGGATACTCCGTTATACAGGACATCAAATTTCTGATCAGGTAGCTTTACTTAAAAAAGCTGCTGCTGATCCACACGGACGCGTAAGGCTAGAGGCCATCGTTGCTGCCTCTTGGATAAATAAAGAAGATGGACTGGCCATTTTGGAGGTGGCCAATGAGCATCCAATGGATGACTGGATGCAAAAACCATTTGAGACTTCTTTGGCACACTTGAATGATATGTCGGTTAAAAATATGGTCATCAATCCTGACGGGTCTGTTGTATTTCATAAGGCAGCAGAAGAGGCGAAGGCATCAAACTCAAGGTTAAAAGGTGAAGAATTAACCCTCTTCCAAATGGGTAAAGCCATTTACAGTAGAGAAGGATTTTGTATCACTTGTCATCAGCCAGATGGCAAAGGACTAACTGCCTCTGGATTCCCACCGCTTGCAGGAACCAAATGGGTGAATGGTAATGAAGAAAGGTTTATCAAAATCGTACTTAATGGCTTGATGGGACCAATCGAAGTATTGGGTAAGGATTATCCCGGTCAAGTACCAATGACCCCTTATGGAGGCATGCTTAATGATAAGGAAGTGGCAGCAGTAATGACCTATGTAAGAAATAGCTTTGGAAACGAAGCTTCTGCCATTAGTCCTGACAAAGTGAAAGCTGTAAGGGCGGCAATCAAAGACAAAACAGGATTCTACTCTCCAACAGAATTGTTGCAAGAGCATCCGATGGAAGAAGAGTAATTGAAAAATGTGATTGGGGTTAATAATGCCCTAATCACATTTTAGTAAAGGTAAAATAGAGGCCGGTTCATCGTTTATGGACTGGCTTTTTTTATCATAAAGGCTTCGATGAACCCTTTGACATGCTTAAGATCGGGGTGATAGAATTATTTTGGGTTGCTGAGCTTATCGAAGCACAAAAAGTCAGCATAGGACAAACTCACAGGGATAAAATGCTGCTCAATTTGTACCTGATGTTTTTCAATCTTATTGATTCGGTTTTTATTGACCATGAAAGAGCGATGTGTACGGACAAAATAGGAGGGGAGCAGTTTTTCCAATTCTTTGAAGGTCATCCTGCTGATTATTTTTTCTACCTCCAATTGAAGGGACACATAGTTTCCTGTGGCTTCACAGTACAAGAGCTCAGAAAAATTTACACGTTGTTGGCTATCGCTAGTTTTGATGAAAATAAATTCCGGTTCTTCTGATGGTTGCAAAGCTTTCCAATCGCGGGCTTTTTGACAAGCTTTTAAAAACCGGCTCAAGGGAAAGGGTTTTAATAGGTAATCCAGTGCATTGAGTTCAAAGCCTTTCACGGCAAATTCAGAATAGGCAGTAGTAAAGATGACCATGGTAACATCCGGAAGCATGGCCATCAGGTCAATTCCTGAAATATCAGGCATATTGATGTCCAAAAAAATAAGGTCTACCGGATTGTTGCTTTGGTATTCCAGTCCTTGGATGCCATCAGAAAAAACGGCTTCCAAAGTAATGAAGGGTACCTTGGAGGCGTGGGATTTGATCACCTCCAAGGCCATTCGCTCATCATCTATAGCAATTGCTTTTAACATAAAGTTAAGGTTTGTCATACGTAATAGATGGTCTATTGCGTATCTCGGGTTCAATCAATCCAGTTGCAAGGAGAAATGTACGAAATATTCACTTTCATTTGAAATGGTGGATAAATTGTACTTTCCGGGATAGTAATGTTCCAGTCGCTTTCTTACATTTTCTAATCCAATTCCTGATTCGTCTTTGGCATTTTCAGCAGTTTTCTTGGGATGGATGCTATTGACCAAATCCAGGTGCACGGTTCCTTTCATGCAACGCAGGTTGATCCGGATCCAGGACTTATTTTTGGTGCTGATGCCATGTTTGAAGGCATTTTCCACAAATGGGATTAGCAACATGGGGGCTATCTGTCCTTCACATTCAGTAGGGGGAAGTTTAAAATCCACTGATAGGTTCTCCTCATTCTCGAAGCGTAGCATTTGCAGGTCCAGGTAATTATTAACATATTCAATTTCTCGTTTTAATGGGATTTGGTCCTGTTGGTTTTCATGAATCATAAAGCGCATCATGTCTCCAAGTTTTTGAATCCCATCGGCCGTTTTCTCTGCATTTTCCATCAATGCAGTACCGTAAAGGGTATTCAGGGCATTGAACAAAAAATGCGGATTGATTTGAGATTTCAGGAAGCTTAAATTGGCCGAGCCTACTTCTACTTTGTGACTCAGGTTTTTAATTTGACCTACCATCCCAAGATATTTATCAAAAGAAAGGTTGGATATGGGGATGATTACCAATTGGATAAGCAATCCAATACCCAGGCCAATCAAGAGGGGTATCTCATCTCCTTCCGCCATGGCTATAAGTAGGAAAAAACCTGGAAAGAGTACCATTAAAAGTACATTATAAAAATTGGCCAACTTCGACTTGCCAGATAGCCGCTTTTTATAAATTAGAAAGTAATTGTAAATCAATACCAAAAGGATGGAAGGCAAAGCAAACGCCAATATAAAGGCAATACTCCTGTGGACCAATTGATCAATTTGAAGTAGAAATAAAGTCAGGAAAAAGAAAATGCTACCCAAACGGATTGAGTTGTAGGATTGATAATCCTTCATTTTGGGTGGAGTTAGTACCTGCTTTAAAAAAATCACCCAAACCAAATAGCCCATGTAAATGGCCATTATTTTAAAATAAAATGCTGTGAATGGGGATTCTGTTATTTTGGAACCAATAGAAAATAAGGTAATGATGACATAAGAGAAAATGGCAATAAGTAGGCTTAAAAAAATTAAGGGGCCCATTTTTTTATTCCTTAGGTATTTTGGAATCAGTACCATATGAAAAAGGTAAAACACCAAAAATAGAATCAGAGGGATAAATATTTTGGCAAAATAGCCAATCATTTCATGATTTGCTCCACGGTGGTTTATATTACCTGCGCTAAGAATATTGACTAAAACGATAATCAGAAAGACCAATGTAACGATCCACCATTCGATTTGTCGAAATGCTAATGATTTAGTTTTCATAAGGGGTTCAATTTATAAATTAAAATTCAAACCAAATACTTTGCACTCGGTTTGTGCTGGGTTAAGTTGATTGGAATATTTATGGGCAGCATAAGCCAAGTAGATATTGTATAGTAATCCTACAATAGTCAATAGTATATAGCATTTTTTATTTGTTTTTGTCATGGCGATTCTAAAATGAGAACATCCGTATGGTGTAAATGCAGGTATTGGTGTTTGTTAATCTTTACACAAGATTATTCTATTCAGAAGCTCCAATCAAAGAAATGTGACGAAATGGGGAAATACAGGGATGGAATTGTTAACTAAAGCAATTGCCAATCTACCAAAGGTTGAATCCCAAAAAAAACCAGTAGATGTTCCGAGCCAATACCCGGCGGCTGAGCGGAGTCGAAGCCATAGGGAAATGTAAATACATATCACCCCATACTGGGATTTGTTGGAAAAACTGAGATCCTTTTTAACATCATAATAAAACAGAAGGAAGGCAAACCCAAAAGAATCACTTAATTAGAAGGTTAAATTACCAAAAAAGAGCACTACCCAGAAGCCGTTCAAAATCTAAATTCATGCGACTCCCCCTTAGCGAAAGGGGGTAGGGGGATTTGTTGGAAAAACCGAAATTCTTTAACTAATTGTGCAAATTTAAAACCCATCGTTTAGTCCCTTAAAGT
>TARA_R110001592_G_scaffold79054_1_pt1 | contig 56407 bp, 54 predicted proteins | sample TARA_R110001592 | Tara Oceans TARA_R110001592 (sample SAMEA4398387) | marine metagenome | biome: Polar Biome; feature: [SRF] surface water layer (ENVO:00010504); material: water (ENVO:00002006), including particulate matter (ENVO:01000060) such as... | depth 5 m | reverse complement strand
TATTATTCGCATCGACGCCAATGAGGGTACAATGGACGTTAAGTTAACGGACGCCGAATTTGCGCAAAGACAAAAAGAGTGGAAACCACGCAAAACCAACTATAATTCCGGCGCATTATATAAATATGCCCAACTTGTTGGTCCTGCGCGTGATGGCGCGGTGACGCATCCGGGTGCAAAAGAAGAAACACATACATTTGTTAACCTTTAATCGGTATGCTGTGTGCGTGATTTTTAAAAAGTAAGGGAATATGGCGCGAACTTTATTTTGTCTAAAGGCGATGACATTCATTGTCATTGTTGCTTTCTCTGCCTTTCCGGCGTCACCGTCGGAGGCAAAGCCCCTATACGCGCAGGCTGTCTTTGATCAGTTTTATCAACAACGTGACGGTGAGCCCCTATGGATTAGGGGCAAGCGCCTGAATTCTGCGGGTAAAAAGCTTTATGGCGTTTTGCAAGAATCATGGATGCATGGGTTTAACCCTGATCTTTATTATGTCTCGGAAATAAGGGCGATTCTTGATAATCGTAATGATCCGGATGTCACCTCGGCGCTACGGCTCGAAGTGTTGCTCACGAGTGGGTATATGCGCTATGTGCAAGATTTAAGCGGTATGCGCGTTAATGCGTCTGACCTTGATTTGCGTCAAGAGGACTGGCTACAGCGTATCCCTGCGCAAGAGGCTTTGGCGCTGCTTCCTGATGATTTGGATGACATTGATGATTTTCTGGAAACGCGCGCGCCGCAAACTCATACCTATCAGCGTTTAAAGCAAGAACTCACAACATTGGTGGAAGATCAAGACGGGCGCGCAGCGCACGACGCGCCAATTCGTATCAGCCGTACGATCTACCCGGGGCAGGAGGCGAAAAGCATCCTCGCAATACGTCAACGTCTGGATGTGGCAGAAGGCCTACCTGAAAATCAATATGTCTATGATGCACCGCTTGTCGCGGCTGTAAAAGAGTTTCAAACGCAAAAGGGTTTGGATGCGGACGGTATTATAGGGACGCAGACGGTATTTGCCTTTAATCACGGCAAAGTCGATAAAATCCGCCAGATTATTTTGAATATGGAGCGCCTACGCTGGATCCCTGATGCAAAGCCGGATCGGTTTATTGTTGTGAATATCCCTTCGGCGCGTTTATGGGCGATTGAAGACGGCGCGGTGGCCTTTTCTATGCCTGTTGTTGTCGGACGGAAGAAACGTAAGACATTATCCTTTATAACCCAAACGCATGGTGTGCGGTTTAATCCGACATGGACTGTGCCCTCGACGATTAAGAAAGAGGATATCCTGCCGCATTTGCAGGAAAACCCCGCTTATCTCACGGATAAAGGGATGGAGCTGTTCGATGGCTATGGGCGCGATGCGCTGACCCTTGATCCGCAATCCGTTGATTGGGAGAATATTTCCAAGGATCAGCTTGAGCATTTGAATATGGTGCAAGTTCCAGGCGCGCATAATCCGCTGGGGCGCATTCGAATTTTGATGCCGAATGCTTATAATATCTATCTGCATGATACGAATGAGAAGTCCTTGTTTGGCAAAAGCAATCGCGCACAATCGTCGGGCTGCGTCAGAATGAAAGACCCTGATAAGGTTGCGATATTCACGCTTAAAAACCGTAGAGGCGGCGGCTGGACACAAGATGATACTGATGCTCTTTTGAAAACGGGCAAACTCAAAGATATTTATACCGATGATCATGTGCCCGTTTATTTGCTGTATTACACGGTTTGGTTGGATGAGCGTGATCAAGTTATTTACGGGCAGGATATCTATGACGGGGATCAGGCGTTATTCCATGCGCTCGAAAAGCTTGATGGTATTCCCATAATCGTGGATAATGATAATAAGATGTTGTCCGCATCTGTGGATTAGCCCGATGCTTGGACAGACAATTTCCTCGCGTCTTTTAGGGAATTGATTCTTTACTCACCTTAAAAAGTAATGTAGGACTATCTCTTCTGGTCTTGCGCCATTTTAGTTTTTCTTTTGTTTTCTTGCGTTTACAGTTGTTTTTTGCTAAACGAGTGCTCTGTGAAACGTTTTTTGATATGGATGGTATCATATGGATATTCAACGCCGTGATTTTATAAAGTACGGATTTGCTGGTGTTATCGGCTCTGCCGTACCTTTTTTGTCGATGGGTAAAACGCTGGCAGCGACTGGAAATAAAGCGTGGAAAGTGTCTTTCCGCCATGCACATACAGGGGAGAGTTTTTCCGGTGTGTATCGTGTCGGTGATAAATATTTGCCCGAAGCGTTCGAGCGTTTGAGCTATGTTTTACGTGATTTCCGCACGCACGAAGTTTTTCCGATGGACCCGCACGTGGTTGATATTATTTCCATTATTCAGCAAAAAACAAAATCACACGACACACTTCAAATTCTATCAGGTTATCGCAGCCCCAAAACCAATGCGATGTTGAGCCATAATACCAAGGGCGTAGCGAAGAATTCTTTCCATATGTATGGCCAAGCCATTGATATCCGCGTCCCCGGATACAGCACCAAGAAATTAAGAAATGCGGCGCTGTCACTTAAGGCCGGCGGTGTTGGGTATTACCCACGCAGCGGTTTTGTGCATGTTGATACTGGGCAGGTACGCGCTTGGGTTTCCTAAAATTATATTTTGGGCTATAGAGATAAATTATATTGTGGAGCTTGTATGGCTCCATTTTTTTGTAAGGTAACACAACATGATATTGATCGGGCTGGGCGCAAATCTAAGTGGTGTTTACGGAACGCCGGAACAATGCATTAAGGCGGCGATTACATTGCTCATCGAAGCGGGCATTGCTGTCACCCACATATCCCATATTTGGAAAACCGCGCCTGTGCCTGTATCAGATCAACCGTGGTATAGAAACGCAGTGTGCGTGGTTGATACGCCGCTTGCCCCTCATGCGTTGCTTAAGGTTTTGGCCTCTATCGAAGATCGCGCAGGGCGTCAACGCCGCGACCAAAACGAAGCGCGCGTGCTCGATCTTGATCTTTTGGTTTATCATGATGATCTTATTGACGATGAAAACCTAAGCGTCCCGCACCCCAGAATGCATGAGCGTGCCTTTGTGTTGTATCCTTTGTATGAAGTTAACCCTGACTGGGTGCATCCTCAATTAAGGCGCTCTGTGCGTGCCTTGATGGATGATTTACCTGATAATCAAGCCATAGAATGTATAGAAGGCAGCCAGATGCCCTTGGATCAAAACCAATCAAAGGGGGATGCTCGTGTCTGATCTTATTGCGATGAGCCATAAAAGGCCGCTCATTATGGGGATTGTTAACGTAACGCCGGATAGTTTTTCCGATGGTGGTGATTTTTATGCCCCGACCCAAGCGATTGAACATGGCCTGCGCTTATTGAAAGAGGGCGCGGATATTCTTGATATTGGCGGCGAGTCGACGCGCCCGAATGCATCGGTCGTCAGCGCGGCGGAGGAAATGGAACGCGTTTTGCCCGTAATCGCTGGGCTGGCGGGGAAAGCGCCTTATATTTCAATCGATACGCGCAATGCCGAAACAATGAAAGAGGCCGTTAAGTTTGGTGCAAATTTAATCAATGATGTAAGTGGTTTGCGCCATGATCCTGAGAGTGTTTCTGTGGCGGCGCAAGGTGGTGTGCCTGTGTGCATTATGCATATGAAGGGCACGCCGCAGGATATGCAAAATCGCCCAACCTATGACAATGTTGTGGATGAGATCTTATCGTTTTTTGAAGAACGGATTGAATATTGCCTGAAAAACGGTGTGACGACAGATAAAATCATTATTGATCCGGGGATTGGCTTCGGTAAAACGCTTGAGCATAATCTGAGCATTTTAAAGAACCTCAAACAGTTTCAGAAATTTGGCTGTCCTGTATTGCTGGGGGCAAGCCGTAAGAGCTTTGTCGGCGCGCTATCACAAGGGCAGGGTGCACAATCCCGCCTTGCTGGCTCATTGGCTGCCGCGTTAAGCGGGGTGGACAACGGCGCGCAAATCTTTCGCGTGCATGACGTGCAGGAAACCAAACAAGCCTTTGATGTTCATCAGGCGATTTGTTCTGCAGGGTGATCGTCGGCACTTTCAGAGCCACCAAGCACTTCGCTTAAATGATAGACATCGACCTTGGTGCGCTGAATGGAATCCGCGCGTTCATATGACCAGACCATCCACGGGAAAACGGTGTTTTGTGTGTCGGGCTGAAATTCATACAGGTGGCAATTCCTAAAAACACCCGGCGTTTTCAGGCCGTAAAGCCCGCCAAACGCCCTGAACACACCACCATGGGAGACAATAAGGACAGGGCTGTCATGGGCATCCAGTACCTTTTGTTTGCCGCGTTTGATGCGCGCGCAAAAATCGTTAAAGGTTTCGCCATTTGGCGGGTTAGGCCATCCGGTTAATAATGCGCTGCATTCTTCATAGGGAACGCCTTCCCAATCGCCTGCATGCAGTTCGGCGAGGTCTTGTTCCTCATGCATGGGCACATCCAGCGCGCCATTGATGATGGACGCCGTATCACGCGCCCGCGACAGATTACTATGGATGATGGCCTTGGGCTTAACCTCCAGTGATTTCACGATGCGGCGCGCCTGCGCCGCCTGTTCGCGCCCCGTATCAGTGAGCGGAGAATCAAGGCTGCCTGCCATAAGGCGGGCTTTGTTGGCTTCTGTCTCACCATGGCGGATCATATAGAAATGTTTTGCGGGGATCATGCGGTATTATCTTTCTTTGGTTTATGAAATAACAAGGGCGCTGTTCATGTTTCGAAGAGTTGCAACGATGCTCTGCGCCGCGAGGACGGAGCTTTTGGGGTTTGCCGGATCAGGCATGTTTTCAATGCGTGATGTCAGGGTGGAATAGGCGCTTGTCACGGTGATTTGATGGGCATTGCCTGTGGCGGCGGGATCAGCCCAAATTTCTACGCGGGTATCTTGCGCGCCGATGCCTGCAAGGCTCAATGTTGCGGCAACATTGACATTGGCAGGGAAGCCGCGAGAGGCATCCAGCGCGTTTCCTTCGAAAATCAGTGTCTTTTGCGTGATTTGATCGAGGTCGATATCATTTTCAACAATAAAAGGGGCGCCGGAAAAGCCTTTGGGGGGTTTGAATGAGGCGATTTTAGAGCTTTCAATACCCATTTCCCGCATCGCGATGACGCCATCCAATCCGCAAAGTGCGCCAGAGGGGAGGTAAGCACGACTCTTTGATTGTTTGAGGTTATCCACAATCTGTGGGTAAAGGAGCAGGGCGGCGCTGCTGATGAAAATAATGTCTTTATTTGCGCGAAAAGTAGCCTCAGCAAGGTCAGGCACGCAGCGGGCAGGGAGGCACTCAATAATGAGATCACTCTGTGCCACAAGCGCGTCAATTGACACGTTATCGACCCCAAAATGTACTTTCGGGTCTGGATCGGATATGCACCCCAGTTCAAAGCCGTATAATCCCTCCGCAGAGGTTAGTTTCTTTGCCACGGCACTGCCGATTGCACCGATTCCCACGATGCCTATCTTTTTTATACTCATGAGACCAAATCCTTTAATTCATTATAAACAGTATCAACCACGTCAATATGCTCTTTGCCTTGGTTTGATTGGTATGTGCTCTCGGATCTTTCACCGGGGATAAGAAGCTCGGTAATCTCTGCGTTATGCCGTGATGACTTGATTTCCTGTAATAATGCTTCGACTTGTTCTTCGAAAATGGCTTGCCCGACCAGCATGTCTGGATTGATCGTGATGAAGAATATTCCATCGCTGCCTTGAACCGCTTTTAGACCTGATTTTGCGCCAATCAGTGCACCGCTCAAAACTTCGATGGCAAGACCAATGGCAAACCCCTTATAACCGTTCATCGGCAGCATCGCACCGTCTTTTGCATCTTTAATGTTTGTCGAAGGTTTTCCATCTTTATCCACAAAGGCATCCACAGGAATGTCCTTGCCCGCTTTGGAGAATTCCAGCAACTTGCCATAGGCCCATTGCGCCGTTGTAACATCAATAATGCAGGGCGTTTTGGACGAGGGGATGCCGAAAGATATCGGGTTTGTCCCTAAAACAGGATCAAAACCATCAGGATGACAAACCATAGCAAAGGAATTGCAGCCCGCAATGCCGACCAAACCGTTATCGACGAACAGGCGGTTGTAATAATGCATTGTGCCCGTTGTGCCAAAGTGATTGCGCGCCCCGACAAAGGCGATGCCGTGGGTTTTGGCCTTTGATATGGCGATATCTGCGGCATAACGCGCCGTGACCAGCCCCAGATTATTTTGCCCGTCAATGATGGTCAGTGCGCCGTTATCCAGTGCGATATCAGGCGATTTGATCGGGGGGCCGTGTTTTTTGATGTAATCAATGCTCCATTTAACCCGCAACAGCCCATGAGAGCGTTTGCCGCAAAGTTCGTTGTACATAAGGTGTGTATAAATTTCATTGATCGCGGATTCGTCCGTCAATCCTGCCTTTTTAAAAGCGCCTGTAACCAATTCATGGATTTCTGATTTGGGGATAGTCGTCATTATTTTTCATATCCTGCTGGAATCAAATCGTTATCACGATGATAATAGATACCCATGGAACAATGGCAAGATCAATCTGTGGTATTGGCAGCGCGTGCGCATGGTGAGAATGGCGCAATCGTGTCGCTATTGACGCGTGGTCACGGGCGGCAAGCGGGCTATGTGCGCGGTGCATCGTCATCGAAGAATCGTGGCTCACTCGAAGTTGGGAATATTGTGGATGCGAATTGGCGCGCAAGGACGAGCGATAGCCTTGGCGCATTAACGATAGAGCTTTCGCGCTCTACGGCGGCGCGTATCATGCATGATGCGTTGAAATTGGCTGCGCTGCAATCGGCGTGCGCCTTGTGCGATCAGGCTTTACCTGAAAAAGAGGGGCATGAGGGGCTGTATGATGGGATGCTGGCGCTTTTGGATATTCTTGAGGGCGAGGTTTGGGCAGCGGGCTACGTCATGTGGGAAATCGCCCTTTTAAAAGAATTAGGGTTCTCGCTGGATTTATCACGTTGCGCGGGGGGCGGTGATGATAATACACTGGCTTATGTTAGTCCGAAAACAGGGCGCGCTGTAAGCTATGCCGCGGCAGAACCTTATAAAGGCAAGCTGTTGCCGTTGCCGGGGTTTCTAAAACCGAATGGCGGGCCGTCAGACCCCGAAGATGTCATGATAGGCTTGCAATTAACGCGGTTTTTCCTACAGCATTGGGTTTTTGCACATCATAATCGTGGATTGCCGGAAGCCAGACATAGGTTAGACTTGCGTTTTGCCGAAGTTTTTGCCAAAACAAGAAGCTCGGATGACAGCACTAGAAATATTGAAGCGTTAGGGACAGAAATTTATGTCGCAGGATAATACAGTAAACGAAAACAGATCGGACGTTATAGATCAACCGATTAGCGAAATCCTTTCGGATCGTTATCTGTCTTATGCTTTATCCACGATCATGAGCCGTTCACTGCCGGATGTTCGTGATGGCATGAAACCTGTGCATAGACGTTTGCTCTATGCCATGTTCCAGCTCAAGCTTAATCCTAATCAAAGCCCTAAAAAGTCTGCGCGTGTGGTCGGTGATGTTATCGGTAAATACCACCCGCATGGCGATACGGCGGTTTATGATGCGATGGTGCGTTTGGCGCAGGACTTCTCGCAACGCTATCCGTTGGTGGATGGGCAGGGGAACTTCGGTAACATTGACGGCGATAATGCTGCGGCGATGCGGTACACCGAAGCGCGCTTAACCGATGTTGCAATATTATTGCTGCAGGGTATTGAAGAAGACGCTGTTGATTTCCGCCCGACTTATGATGGGTCGGAGAGCGAGCCTGTCGTCCTTCCTGGTGGTTTCCCGAATTTATTAGCCAATGGTTCCAGCGGTATTGCCGTGGGGATGGCAACGAATATTCCGCCGCATAACGTCGAAGAATTATGCGATGCGATGCTGCTGATGCTGGATAAAGACCCAAGCGTGGCAGAGCTTGTTGATATTGTGCAGGGGCCTGATATGCCGACCGGCGGGGTTCTGGTTGAGGAAAAAGCCGATGTGATCAAGGCGTATGAAACGGGCAAGGGCGCTTTTCGTGTGCGGTCACGTTGGGAAAAAGAAGACCTGAAACAGGGCATGTACCAAATAATTATCACCGAGATTCCTTATCAGGTGCAAAAATCGAAGTTGATCGAGAAAATTGCCGATCTTATCAATTCCAAGAAACTGCCCTTACTGGATGATGTGCGCGATGAATCGGCGGAAGATGTACGTCTTGTTCTTGTGCCGAAAAACCGTAATGTCGAGCCTGAAATCCTTATGGAAGCGCTGTTCCGTTCTTCTGATCTGGAAACGCGCTTTAACATGAATTTGAATGTTTTGGAAAACGGCTTGGTGCCGAAGGTTATGAACCTGAAAGAAGCATTGCAAAACTGGCTGGATCACCAGCAAGAGGTTTTGGTGCGTCGCTCCAGTTTCCGTTTGCAAAAAGTGCTGCACCGTTTGGCAGTTTTAGAAGGGTATCTTGTTGTCTTTTTGAATGTGGATGAGGTTATCCGTATTATCCGTTTTGAGGAAAACCCAAAACAATGTTTGATCGACACCTTCACATTAAGTGAAATCCAAGTTGAAGCGATTTTGAATTTGCGCTTACGCCGCTTGCACAAGCTTGAAGAGATGGAAATTCGCACCGAGCATGACGCCTTATCTAAGGAGCGTGATGAACTTGAAAAGTTGATCGGTTCAGAAGCGCGCCAATGGACGCGGATCAAAAAGCAGATCAAAGATCTGAAAGTCATGTTTGGTCAGGACACTGTTTTAGGGAAACGCCGCACAAGCATTGCCTCCGCCCCGAAACCGATTTTGGTTGATCTGGACGCTGTGATGATCGAGAAGGAGCCTGTGACGGTGATTTGCTCGGCGCAGGGCTGGATCAAGGCGATGAAGGGGCACGGTATCAATCCGAAAGATTTGAAGTATAAGGATGGTGACCGCGGGCAATTTATTCTGGAGGTGCAAACAACAGATAAGCTGATTGTGTTTGCGACGAACGGGCGTTTTTACACGCTTGGCTGCGATAAACTGCCGTCTGGCCGCGGCTTTGGTGAGCCGTTACGTATTATGGTGGATATTCCCAATGATGCGCATGTGACCACGATGAAGGTTCATAAACCTGCCGTAAAAATATTAGTGGCCTCTACAGATGGGCGCGGCTTTGTTGTCAGCTCCGATGATGTGTTGGCGCAAACAAAATCCGGTAAACAGGTGTTGAATGTCAGCGGTAAGGTTGAGGCAGCGGTCTGTCAATATATCGAAGAGGGTGACGACCATGTCGCCGTGATCGGTAAAAACCGCAAAATGCTGGCTTTTCCGTTATCCGAATTGCCTGAAATGGGTAAGGGTAAAGGGGTTATCCTTCAGAAATATAAAGAGGGCAGCTTGTCCGATGCCAAGACCTTTAACCTAGAGCAGGGGCTGGAATATAAATACGGCTCGGGCACGACAACGGTTGATGATATCGAGCCATGGATCGGGAAACGCGCATCAGCAGGGCGTTTACCCCCTAATGGTTTCCCGAAAAGCAACCGCTTCGACTATAAATTCTAGCTGTTGGCGGCTTGGTCGTTTAATCCATAAAACTTAATCAAGGAATGCCGGAGGTTTCGGCAGGTCTTTGTTGTCGTTAACTTCGTGCTGGATAATGAGTTTCGCGCCTCTGTTCTTGATAAGGTGATCGAGTTTATCCGACGAGGCGAGTGTGTCGGCTCTGTCGTAATTAAACGTTGGAACGCCGTTGCTTTCATGGTTTTGCGTAAAATGCCATTGATCGCCCGATAGAATAACAGGGCCGGTTTTTTCCAGATTAACCAGCAACGCCATATGGCCGGGTGTGTGTCCGGGCAGGGAAATCGCCTTGATCGTTCCGTCTTTGAAAATATCGTCATCGCCCTTGATTGTGTGAACTTGCCCTTTATGTTCGTCGGCAAGGAAATAGCTGATATTTTCAGGAGGCATATTATAGGCTTTGGCGGCTTCGGGCGTGTTTTTCAGGAAATTATATTCTGTATCCTGAATGATGAGCGTCGCGTTTGTGAATAAATTGGCGTTGCTCGTATGATCGAAATGCGCGTGAGAAATACCGACATAATTGATATCTTCAGGCTTTAATCCGATTGTTGCAAGTTGCTCGGTCAGTGTTTTTGCAACGCTTAAATGGAACACGCCATTGGTCATGCCTTCGGGTTTTTGTGCAAGGGCGCTTGGAATGCCCGTATCCCACAATAACCAGTCATTGTTATGTTTGATGAGGTAACACCCGACATTGAGCGTTTTGTCTTGGCTGATATACTGATCTGTATCTGAAAAAACATTCAGGTCGCTCACATGGATTGAACCGCAATTGAGGGTGTAAAGCTGTAGCGTTGTTTTTGTTTCTTGCGCGTGGGCAGGTTGATGAAACAGTGCCGATGTCATGATTGTTGCGGCTAACAATAGTTTTTTCATGCTGGTATCCCTCAATGGTTCATATGGCGAATATATGCGCAGCAGCCTAGCATAAAAGCATGTTTATAAAAACGGACGGATTATATTTTGAATATTATTTGATTTGCCCTTAAGGGAACTCAATGTTTCCGGGAGTCTTCCTATAGGGGTTTATAGGCGGCGTCGGGGCATTATCAATGGTGGTGTCTTCGTCATCCTCAATGTAATCCTCGTCCTCATCCATTGGCGCGGGGCTGGTGATCGATTCTTTGAGCAATATAAGTGTGATTCTGCGGTTACGCGGATCAAGAGGGTTATCCACGATAAGTGGCTCTGTGTCGGCTTTCCCCATCACATTATTAAGCCGATCGGCGGGCATGCCTGAATCGAGCATGACGCGGCGCGATGAGTTGGCACGATCCGCTGAGAGTTCCCAGTTTGTGTATTTCGCCCCTTCGGCATAGCGCGCAGCATCAGTATGGCCACGAACCGAAACCTCATTGGGCATATCCAGAACAATTTGGGTGATTTGCCCTAATAAATCGCGTGTTTTTTCGAACATGTCCGCGCTTCCCGATGGGAACATGGTTTCATCTTCTTGATCAATAATTTGAATGCGCAACCCTTCGGGGGTGATATCAATGAGGATATTGTCTTTTAGTTTGGCCAGTTTTGGATTTTCCTGAATGGCTTGCTTGATTTTTTCAGCGGCGTTTTCAAAGCGTTTTTGTTCGGCCTTTTCCTTTATCTGATTAACCTTTGATTTTGCCTCTGCACCTCTTTTGCGTTGTTGATTGACTTGCAAGGGGATCATTGGGTTTTTATCCGAAGCCATAGCACCTTCGGGAGACATGGTTAAACCGCCAAGGACGCCGCCAGCACCACTTTTACTGTCAGAAACTTGCGGGTGGCTGGGGTTGAAGTAATCTGAAATCAGATCCTTTTGCTCCTGCGTTGTCACGTTCAAAAGCCACATGAGCAAGAAAAACGCCATCATCGCCGTTACGAAGTCGGCATAGGCCACCTTCCATGCGCCGCCATGATGGTGGTAAGGCAGTTCAACGATGTCTATTCTAAGCGTATGCATATAGAACCTTTATTCGTATCGTTTACGCGGGCGGCGGTGGTAATTCATTCAGAATTTCTTCAAGTTCTAAAAATCCCGGTTGTACATTGTGCGGTAAAGCCTTTCTTGCAAATTCAACGGCAACTTGCGGGGCTGCGCCACTTAGGAAAGCGACCATACCGACCTTCATGATTTTGTAATAGAGTATCTCGGATTCCGCGCGTTCTTCCATCGCCAGAGCAATAGGGCCGAAAATACCGTAGGAGAGCCAAACCCCAAGGAACGTACCAACAAGCGCGCTCCCGATCAATTTACCCAAAACCTCAGGCGGCTCGGAAATCGAGGCCATCGTTTTGATAACCCCCAAAACCGCAGCAACAATACCAAGGGCAGGGATACCCTCTGCCATGTGGTGCACAGCATGTGCGGGGTGAAGCTCATGGTGGGCAATTTGTTCGATTTCTTTGTCCATCAATGCGCCCAGTTGATTGGGGTCTTCATTGCCTAATGAGATAATACGTAAGTAATCACAAATGAAGTCCAAGGCATGATGATTGCTGTGGAATTTCGGGAATTGTGAGAACAGCTCACTGTCATGGGCGTTTTCAACATGTTGTTCGAGGGCAAGGAACCCCTTTGAACGTGCGAGCTTGAATGTGACGAACATCATGCTCAACAACTCGACGTAATCTTCCTTCTTATAGGCAATGGGTTTTACCAAAGCGCCAAAATATTTAATTGTCCCTTTGATTGTGTCCATGGTGTTGGCGATCATGAAGGCGGCAAACGCACAGCCCATAATAATCACGGCCTCACCCGGCGCAGCAGGCAGGATAACACCCGTGGTCAGGTGCATGGCTTTTTCCATGCCCGCCGTTAAGACCAGCCCTGCAAATGTGCACCCAAAAACGAGAAATAGACCAAGGAGCTTCATTGTCCGGTTTTACCCTTTCCTAAAGGTTTATTTTGCAAAGCTCGCCCTAATAAAAGAGGCGTTTTAAAGCCGCAAAATAATATTTAAACGCCAAATTTATACGCAGAAGAAGTGATACGTTACACAGAGAACAAAGAATCGGGCTTGCTCACCCTTTTTGAGATATAATTTTATTGTGCGGTTTTTTTCCTTGAAAATCAAGAAATTGCAGCATTTTTTTACAAGGTTTTACGCTATTTATTTTGAATGAGGCGTGCAATATCACATGCGCTGTAGGTTAATATGCCGTCACATCCTGCGCGCTTGAAGGACATCATAATCTCCATGATTGTAGCATCGTAATCCAGCCAACCATATTGCGCAGCGGCGCGCAGCATCGCGTATTCACCGCTGACATGATAGGCGAAGGTGGGGACTTTGAACTGTTTTTTGATGTTTGATGCGATATCCAGATAGGGTAATCCGGGCTTTACCATCACCATATCCGCGCCCTCTTGCAGGTCGAGCGCGACTTCGTGCAGGGCTTCGTTACTGTTTGCGGGGTTCATCTGATAGGTTTTTTTATCACCGTTTAAGCAGCCCTTTGATTGCACGGCATCGCGAAAAGGGCCATAAAACGCCGAAGCATATTTGGCGGCGTAGGCTAAAATCATTGTGTCGGTCAATGATTGGGCATCTAGGGCATGTCTGATGGCCTTAATACGCCCGTCCATCATGTCTGATGGGGCAATAATGTCTGATCCTGCCTGTGCCTGAACTAAGGATTGCTTGCATAGGATGTCTACGGTTTCATCATTGAGTATAACGCCGTCTTCTATAAGGCCGTCATGACCGTGATCTGTATAAGGGTCAAGGGCAACATCTGTAATAATGCCAATATCGGGCACTGCGCTTTTCACGGCATGCACCGCGCGGCAGATTAAATTATCGGGGTTATAGGATTCTTTGCCGTCTGCGGTCTTTTTATCTTGTGACGTGATCGGGAATAAGGCGATGGCAGGAATGCCTAAATCACGCGCTTTTTTGATTTCTTCGATCAAAAGATCAATAGAATATCGTGAAATATTGGGCATAGAAGGGATGGATTCGCTTTTTTTCTGTCCTTCAATAACAAAAACAGGCCAGATCAGATCGTGAACTGTAATATTATTTTCTTGAACCAAATTGCGTATCCATGGCTCGGAGCGCAGTCTACGCATTCTTTTTTCGGGATATGAAGTATTGATCATGATAATTATTTCGTTTTTTACATTTCTTTAAACTAAAAGATATATAAAATCACTTTGCGCTCGGATCAAACTTTAATTATGATCCGCAAGTATTATTACATACAGAACGTACTTTTTGGAGATATATCTGTGACAACACCATATTACGAGTCGATACAACTTATAGAACGCCTTCACCGTCATTTTCTTGACGTTTTAAAGGTCGAGCTTGATAAGAAGAACATTCAGGACATCAACAACGTCCAGTGTATGATTCTCTATAATGTTGGCGAAGAAGAAATGACGGTCGGGGAATTGACGATTCGTGGTTACTATTTAGGATCAAACGTTTCTTATAATGTTAAGAAGATGGTTGAAAATGAATATCTCATTCAGGAACGCTCTGTACACGACAAACGATCCATCCGCGTGCGCCTATCCGAAAAGGGTATTGAGTTGCGCCAGATGATTTCCGATATGTTCGCGCGCCATGAAACGCAGATTGAAGGTACGGAAATAACAAATGAACGTTTAAATGAATTGAACCAGACGCTTAAAATGCTGGAACGCTTTTGGGCGCAGCAAACCAACTTCGGTGGTGGATTTTAGGCTTTATTTTTTTTTTGATTCCATTATGTTTAGGGCAGGCTGTAATGGCCTGCTTTTTTAATGGAAACGGCTATGGCACAAAATATACTGAATGGACGCGAAGTGATTGTCGAATTTTTTCCGGTTGGAAATGTCGTAAAAGTTTCCGCCATGGATACGCAGACCCTGATCGAAGTTTCAATTCAAGGCCCCAAAACCACATCACAGGAAATATTAAAGCGTAACGCCATAAAGCGCCTTGAGTATGTTTTGAAAAAGAAAGGATTGATTTCGTAAGATGTTCAGGCCTATATATTGTGTCTTAATAAGACGAAAAGGTTAGAGATGGAAACACTTGCCATTGCTTGCGACCACGGTGGATACGATCTGAAAGAGGCGATTAAAGAGCGCTTTGCGGATCGGTTGTCATTTGTTGACGTCGGAACCAATTCCCGCGATTCTGTGGATTACCCTGAATTCGGGCAAAAATTGGCGCAAAGCATTATCAATGGTGAGGCGGAGCGCGGTATTGTCATTTGCGGTACAGGGATCGGTATTTCCATTGCCGCCAACAGATATAAAGAAATCAGAGCGGCGAATTGCACGGATGTGACAATGGCGCGCCTGACACGACAACATAATAATGCGAATGTTCTGGCGCTGGGCGCACGTTTGATTGGCTTGGAAGTGGCATTCGATATTGTTGAAACGTTTTTAAACACAGAATATGAAGGTGGTCGTCATGACCGCAGAGTTGAAAAATTATCATAAATAAAACTGAAAGGAACTTACACTTATGAGCAACGCAGCCGAAAATTTGGAATATTGCGGATTTTTTACAGACGATTTGCAAACCGCCGACGCAGATGTGTTTAACGCAACGCGCGGCGAATTGAAACGCCAGCAAGAGTGCATCGAATTGATCGCATCGGAAAATATCGTATCCAGAGCTGTGCTACAGGCGCAAGGGTCTGTCTTCACCAACAAATACGCCGAAGGTTATCCTGGACGTCGTTATTATGGTGGTTGTGAGTTTTCAGACGTTGTTGAAGATCTGGCGCGTGATCGTGCGAAGGAATTATTCGGCGCAAAATATGTGAACGTGCAGCCAAACTCAGGTTCTCAGGCGAACCAAGGTGTTATGATGGCCTTGTTACAGCCCGGCGACACTGTTTTGGGGATGAGCCTTGCAGCCGGTGGTCACTTGACCCATGGCGCGGCGCCAAACCAATCAGGTAAATGGTTTAATGCGGTTCAATATGGTGTGCGCGAAAGCGACTCGTTGCTTGATTATGATGAAGTTGAAAGATTGGCAAAAGAGCACAAGCCGCAAATGATTATTGCCGGTGCATCTGCTTATCCACGTCACATCGATTTCGCACGTTTCCGTGAGATTGCTGATTCTGTCGGTGCATATTTGTTTGTTGATATGGCGCATTATGCGGGCTTGATTGCCGCTGGTACGTATCCATCACCTGTGCCACATGCACATGTGACAAGCACAACCACACACAAAACCCTTCGCGGGCCACGTGGCGGTATGATCTTGACCAATGATCTTGAGATATTCAAAAAGCTGAATTCAGCGATCTTTCCCGGTATTCAGGGCGGCCCGTTGATGCATGTGATTGCGGCGAAGGCTGTTTCTTATGGTGAGGCGTTGAAGCCTTCCTTTAAGGCATATGGTCAGGCTGTTATTGATAATGCACGCGCTTTGGCAAAAACATTGAAGGATGGCGGCGTTGATATCGTATCAGGCGGTACAGACAGCCATATCGTTCTGGTTGATCTTCGTCCGAAGGGTTTGACAGGTAAAGATACAGAAGAAGCGTTGGAGCGCGCAGGCATGACCTGTAACAAAAACGCTGTCCCTTTTGATCCTGCACCGCCGATGGTTACATCCGGTGTGCGTCTTGGAACACCCGCCGCGACAAGCCGTGGTTTTGGTGTTGAAGAGTTCAAATTGGTTGGTCAATACGCGATTGAAGTACTCGACGGTCTGAAAGAAAACGGACAAGAAGGTAATGCCGCGATTGAAAAATCTGTTAGAGAAAAAGTGGATGCACTTTGTAAGCGGTTCCCCATCTATCCGAATGAATAGATGGATAAGACGACAAGGGGAGGCTCATGCGCTGCCCGTTTTGCGGAAATGAAGAAACACAGGTAAAAGATTCGCGCCCGACGGAGGATAACTCTGCCATCCGTCGGCGTCGTTTTTGCCCGTCTTGCGATCAACGTTTTACGACGTTCGAGCGTGTTCAACTGCGTGAAATGACTGTTCTTAAAGGCGGCGGACGTAAACAGCCCTTTGATCGTGATAAGATTATTCGCTCTATGCAGGTTGCGCTGCGTAAACGCCCCGTAGATTTGCAAGTCATCGAAAAAGAAGCCGATAAAATTGTCCGCGCGCTGGAATCCGAAGGGGAGGCCGAAGTACCTTCTGAAAAAATAGGCTCTTATGTTATGGATTCTCTGACGAACCTTGATGCGGTTGGTTATATCCGTTTTGCGTCTGTCTATAAGGATTTCCGAAACCCTGCGGACTTTAATGATTTTCTCAATAAAGTCAGTCACTTAAAAGACAAAACCTCTAAAGGGAATTAAGAAGGCAGCCTGCATGATTTCCGACGTTGATATCCATTATATGCGCTCGGCGCTTGCGCTGGCGCAAAGGGGAATTGGACGCACTGCACCGAACCCGTCAGTTGGCTGTGTGATTGTTAAGGATGGTCATGTCATTGCGCGTGCGCGCACCGCGGATTTAGGCAGACCCCACGCGGAATTTTTAGCATTGGAGCAAGCAGGGGCAAAGGCCAAGGGCGCAACGCTGTATGTCACGCTGGAACCTTGTACGCATCACGGGCGTACGCCGCCTTGCGTTGAGGCAATTATTCAGGCGAAGGTTAAAAAGGTCGTAATCGGCGCGCTGGACGCTAATTTGCAAGTACACGGACAGGCGAAAGAGATCCTCGAAAATGCAGGCATAGAGGTTGTGCAAGGTGTTTTAGAGCATGAATGCGTGGAAATGAACGCCGGTTTTTTCAGTTGTATCCAAAAAAACAGACCTTATGTGACATTGAAAACGGCCTGCACACTTGATGGTAAAATCGCGCTGAGCTCTGGTGAGAGCCAGTGGATCACGGGGGATCTTGCCCGTAAGCATGCGCATTTATTACGCGCACGTCATGATGCCATTTTGGTTGGTGTTGGCACTGTTCTGCAGGATAATCCAATGTTATCAACGCGTCTTGGCGGGCTGGATCATAATCCTGTTCGCGTTGTTCTGGATACGCATCTGCAAACGCCGCTCGATAGTATTTTACTCAAAACCGCCTACGCCATCAGGTTATGGATTTTTCACAGTGATGAGGGCGAGAATGTTTCATCGCTCATTGCCGGCGGCGCAGCGTTGCACCAGTGCGATCCGCATGATTTAAAGACGGTGCTGGCGGTGTTGGCAACGCGGGGGATAACCCGTGTATTGGTTGAGGGCGGCGCAAAGGTGCATGCATCGTTTTTAAAGCAAGGTTTGTTTGATGAGCTTGTCGTTTACCGCGCTCCTACAGTCTTGGGCGGGGATGCTAAAAATGCATCGGGTGATCTGAATATAGAGAGCTTAGCCGCGCGCTATGACTTTGAGCGTGTTCATATGCAAACGCTTGGTGATGATGTGTTAGAGCAATATAAACCGAAAGGCGCATGAGGTCATGTTTACAGGGTTGGTGCAAAATATTGGGGTGATCCGCAGCGTTGATACGCAAGCAGGGGATCAGCGGATCGAGGTTGAGGTGTCACACGATGTCACATCGGTTCAGATGGGTGCGTCTGTTTGCTGTTCAGGGTGTTGTCTTACGGTTGTGGGTAAATCGAAAAGCTCTTTGTTTTTTGATGTTTCCGCCGAAACACTCAGAAACACCATTATTGGTTCATGGGGTGTCATGACGCGTATTAACCTTGAGCCGTCCTTAAAGATGGGCGATGAGATGGGCGGGCATATCGTTTCAGGGCATGTGGATACGGTCAGCCATATTATGGCTATTACGCCGGAAGGGGATTCGCGTCAAATCAGAATCGCCATACCGCAAGGTTACGCAGGGCTCATTGCCTCAAAAGGTTCCATAACGATAGATGGCGTGTCTTTGACAGTGAATGCGGTCACGAATGAATACTTCGACGTTAATATCATTGCCCACACATGGGATAACACGACGCTTGGTGATCGTAAGGCCGGAGATGATATAAATATAGAAATTGACATGCTGGCGCGCTATGTTGCCCGTATGTTGGAGCAAAGGGCATAAAATGAGCAAGGTTATATCAAAACAGGATGTCCGCGACGCACGATTGGACACTGAGGATCAGAGTGTGTTGTCTTCTATCGAAGATGTTGTCGCCGATATGCGCAACGGCAAGCCTGTGATTATTGTGGATGACGAAAACCGCGAAAACGAAGGCGATCTTATTATCGCTGCGCAAATGGCAACGCCTGAGAATATCAATTTCATGGCGAAGGAGGGGCGCGGCCTTGTGTGTTTGCCGATGGAAGAGCAAATGGTCGATCGTTTGGGGCTACAACTGATGGGGCGCGGCAATAACACGCAGCACCGCACAGCATTCACCGTGTCGATTGAAGCCAAAGAAGGCGTCACAACAGGAATTTCAGCGGCAGACCGCGCCCATACAATTCAAACGGCGATTAACCCTGAAAATGGTTCGGATGCGATTGCAACGCCGGGGCATGTTTTCCCGTTAATGGCGCGCGAAGGCGGTGTTTTGGTGCGTGCAGGCCATACAGAGGCCGCGGTGGATCTTTCTAAAATGGCGGGTTTCAGCGGCGCTGGCGTTATTTGTGAGATTATGAATGATGACGGCACAATGGCGCGGTTGAGTGATTTGGTGCGCTTTGCGCAGTTCCATAATTTGAAAATCGGCACAATCGCAGATTTAATCGCGCATCGCCGCCGCACTGAAAGTCTTGTGGAGAAGATATATGAAGGCGAAAGCGATATTACGGGGCATCGCAATTTTAAATTGTGCCTCTACGCCGCGAAAATCCACTATGCGGAGCATATTGTCCTCGTGAAGGGGGATATTTCCAATACGGATGAGCCTGTTTTGGTGCGTATGCATGCTGTGGATATTGTTAAGGATATCATCGGGATGGATGGGGATAACATCTTGCAGAAATCCATGGATATGATTGAAAAAGAGGGGCGCGGCGTTGTTGTTATTTTGCGACCGCCCAATGCGACAAGCCTTTCTGACCGCCTTATGAAAAAGAAAGAGGCCGTTGATCCGGCGCATCATGAAAATGTTATTCGTGATTATGGTATTGGCGCCCAGATTTTGCTGGACTTAGGTGTTCGGAATATGGTTTTACTGTCCAACAGTCCGAAAAGTGTGATCGGTCTGGATGGGTACGATCTTCACATTGTTGGCCATAGGCCTGTGTCTTAAATCAATCGAGAGAGAAAATAACCGACATGCCGCACGTAATGATTGTCGTTTCACCGTATTATAAAGATGTGTCTGCACATTTGCTGGATGGCGCGCTGGCCTATTTAAAGGAAAAGCGCGCAACGAGCGAAGTGTTTGAGATTACAGGCGCGCTCGAAATACCGATGGCGATTAAATATGGCGCACTTCGTAAGGAAGGGCGCGGATCAGAGAACAGAAAGTTTGATGCTTATATTGCGTTGGGCTGTGTTATTCGCGGTGAAACATCGCATTACGATATTGTGTGCAATGAGAGCGCGGCGGGGCTATCCCGATTGGCGCTGGATCATAATTTACCTATTGGCAATGGCATTCTAACGTGTGATACACTGGATCAAGCGATGGTGCGCGCAGAACCTATGCAAAAGAACAAAGGCGCGGATGCAGCGCAAGCGGCTTTGGCTCTGTTTGAGTTGAGCTGTAAGTTGCGAAGATAAGGCGTTGGACAAAGTGAATATGACTGTGAACACTGTTGATACGACTGAAGTGAATAAGGACTTTGTTGCGCGCCTTATGGCTGTGCAGGCCTTTTACCAAATGATTCATAATAAAAAACCCATGCGGGTTGTTGTTGCGGAATTGCTGGATCGCGGTTTGGTGACCAATGAGGATGAATCGTTCGATGAATCACAGTCTGAGTTTCTTGATATTCGTCCGAATGGTGGTTTGTTCAAAAAAATTCTGTTTAATCTGGATGAACGCTATCCTGAAATTCAGGACATTTTGGATTGTCATACCAAGGAAAGGCATCTGGAGTCTTTGTTAAAATCCGTTCTTCTTTGCGGTATTTGCGAGATCTTGGTGCATACGGAAACTGATGTGGCCATCATTTTGAATGATTATTTGAATGTCACCCATGAGTTCTATGATCAAAAACAAGTGTCTTTCGTTAATGGTGTGCTCGATGCCATTGCAAAACTTCTCCGTGAAGCCGCATAATCAAACACAATCCAGCATTGTGCAGCGCACATTTATCTTGGATTTTATCTATGCATAACGTGGTATTAACTATTCTTTGTTAATCTCAATCATAGTTATTTTCTATAAATCTTTGGGGCTTATCCTTTATGCATCGTATCTTTACTTTAATGGCTTGTGTTGTGTGTGTGTTCTTTTTGAGTGTCGGCGTGTCCGATGCTTCGGAAAAAAGTGAAACCAGCGGCAGTACAGAATATGTGAAGCTTCAACCATTATTGTTGCCGATCATTGATGATGATGGCGTTCAACAAGTTGTCAGCATGGTCGTTGCGATTGAGGTGAATGGTGTATCTGATGCGGATAAGATCAAAGCCATGAGCCCGCGCCTTACCGATGCCTATATACAAGATATGTACGGCATCCTAAATAAGCATGCGGCGTTAAAGGGCGGTATTATTCAGGTGCATATGATTAAACAGCGCCTGAATGAAGTCACCGATAAGGTGGTTGGCGATGCCGATATTCATACCGAAGTTCTGATTCAGGTTGTTCAACAACGCCCGATTTAACGATCAGCGTGTCACATCATTATAGCATTAGCCCTTAAGGGATGGTCGTCTTTTGACTGCTCGCGCCGTTGAAGCGTCCGAGGTTTCCAAGCAATTGTTGCATAAATGTCAGGTCATTACCGTGTGTCGGCGTTTTGGTGCGCGCATAGGGGATATTCTGTCTGTCACCGTCAAGATGCTCGACAGTGCTGACAATGCCTTCATTATCAAACGTCACGGCAATAATACGTTCATCAACGACTTCATGGTCGAGGATGCTGCGTTTTTCCGTTTCCTGCCCGATATAATACCAAACATCATTATTAAATGTAGATTGCGTTGTCGGTGAACCGAAAATACGCAAGACATCAGAGCGCGTATCTGTGCCCGGCTGAATTTCCTCTATCTGAAAATCTTGCAGCATATTACCGTGTTGCGCCACCATGGGCGTACAGGCTGTTATCATTCCTAATAGGATGAAACAAAACACAATCTTGATATTTTTTTGCATGGCATTCTTTAATATTAGTGTTATGAGTAACGAAGCTTAGAGACAATTTTAGAAAAAACCTAGAGCAAAAATCAATGTTGGGCGGATTATTCCAGAAAAAAAACCTTAAATCAAAAGATAACAAGGCTGTTGCTGGGCAATTATATGCCTGTGCTTTGTATAACACGCGCGAATCTGTGTTCTATGAAGAATATGGTGTTCCCGATACATTTGATGGTCGGTTTGATTTGTTGTTGGTGCATGTTTTCATAACCTTGAATGTTCTGATAGGGCATGAGCGCTATGAGAAGCTTTCCCAAGCGTTGTTTGATCGCGTTTTTCAGGATATGGATCAGACATTGCGTGAAATGGGTATCGGGGACATGGGCGTGCCCAAACACATGAAACGTATGATGAAGGCCTTTAATGGCAGAATGCACAGCTATCAGTTGGCAATTGACCCAAGCAGTATGGATGAGCAGGATATTGAAGGTTTAACCCCCACAACATTAAAGGATGCGTTGAAGCGTAATCTATACGGCACAGTTGCGGATGGTGATGAATGGGATGAGGGCGTTTTGGCGGCGATGGACAATTTCATCACGACCAATATTCACGATAAAACCCCTGAAAGAATTGACGAAATTTTGGATGGCCGTATTGTATATGTGAACGATAAAAGAAAGGACAATTTGTCATGACTGATCACGATAGCGCCTCTCCGGCGCAAGAATGGTCGTACCATTTCTTATCTGACGACGTTGATCAGGTGCCTGTTCAAATCACGATTAGTGCGCCTGAGTCTACTTTTCCGCTTTTATGCAACCGTTTGGGGCTGCATTCGATAGAGGGGATAAAGGCGGATCTTACCTTGAGCAGAAATACGGTGACAAAGGTGATTACCGTTGATGGACGGATACAGGCCGATGTGCACCAAAGATGTGTTGTTACTGATGAGCCGGTATTGGAAAATGTGGATGATACTTTCGAGGCATGGTTTTCAGAACCAAGCAACGCTGTATCCTTCACAAAAGCAAAGCGTGAGCGCACCGCAACGATAGAGCGTAACGAACAATCGATGCTCGAAGAATATGACGATCCTGAGGAAGTGATTGGCGGGAAAATTGATCTGGGTGAGTTGGTGACGCAGCACCTATCCTTATCCTTGTCACCCTATCCGAAATGCGAAGGGGTGGCGTATGATACGCAAGAAGCAGGCTTGAAAGACGATGATGCAATGTATGAAAACCCGTTTGCCGCGCTTAAGGCGTGGAAAGCAGATGAAAAGAAGAAAGACAAATAACAGGTAAAATATAAAAAACCTGCGATATGAGTCATAATTCCCTTGCGTTGATGGCGGATTTTAGGTATTACCCTGTTTTCGTTCATGAATAATGAATAGAATTAAATAAAAGCACGAAGCACGAAATTAAGGATAGAGCTATGGCTGTACCAAAGAGAAAAACAACAAAATCCAAACGTAACATGCGCCGTGCGCATCATGCCTTGACGGTTGAAAACTGGACTGAAGACGCAAATACAGGCGAACCTGTACGTCGTCACCATGTTGACCTTAAGACAGGCATGTATAAAGGCCGTCAGGTTATCGAAGAACGCGATTAGTTTTTCTGCTGATTTCTTTTTCGAACGCTTTGGTGTTTCAAAGGCGCGGAATCTGCGTTATATTTTCTTGAAAATAATATGATATGCGAATGAGTCTTTTCGCGTACCGTCCTTATATAAACCCACACGGGATACGTTCTTTTGCAGGATCAAACACCATCTGATTATATCACTATTGCTGTTGATGCTATGGGCGGGGACTTCGGCCCAAAAGAAGTAATACCCGCGCTGAACATGGTTTTGTCAGGACGTCCCGATGTATTCTTTTTGATTTTCGGGGATCAGGAAAAAATAGCCCCATATTTGTCGAAATATCCCGAGCTGGTTAAACGCTCGTCGGTGCATCATGCCGACATTATGATTGAAAATGAAGATAAACCATCCGCCGCACTGCGCGCCAGTAAGGGCAGCAGTATGCGCATGGCGATTGAAGCCGTTAAAGACGGCGCGGCGCAAGCGGTCGTGTCTGCGGGCAATACAGGCGCTTTGATGGCGTTGGCCAAAATGGTGCTTAAAACTGTTCCCGGCATTCACCGTCCGGCGATTGCCTCTGTTTTGCCGGGGATTAAGGGTGATACGATCATGCTTGATCTGGGCGCGAATGTTTTGGTTGATGGGGAGCATCTGGTTCAATTTGCGATTCTCGGTTCAATTTTTGCGCGCGCCCATAAAAATGTTCAGCGTCCTACGGTTGGTTTGCTTAATATCGGCTCCGAAGACACAAAAGGGCCGGAGCATGTACGTAGAGCCGCGGAAATCTTGCCGAACATCGATTTCCCGGGGGAATATGTCGGCTTTGTCGAGGGCGATGATATCACCAAAGGAACGGTTGATGTGATCGTGAGTGACGGCTATGCGGGGAATGTCGCATTGAAAACCGCCGAAGGTGTCGGGCATCTGACCAAGCATTATTTCACCGAGTCGTTTTCCTCTAATCTGTTCGCGATTTTGGGCGGTATATGTGCATATTTCCCTCTAAAATCCTTGAAAAAGCGCATGGATCCTAGACTTTATAACGGGGGTGTGTTTTTAGGATTGAATGGTGTATGTATCAAAAGTCACGGCGGCGCCGATGCTTTGGCGTTCTCACACGCGGTTATTGTGGCGGTGAGGTTGGCGCGCGGGGGGTATATTGATCAGGTTGTGCGTGACATTGCGCATTTAACCGATCAGGAAAACACCGCTCCTAAAAGTGAAGAGTAAGAGTTTAACTAAGGATTTTATTGACGGTCATGGCTATTCGTTCTCATATTATATCAACTGGCAGCTATCTTCCTGAAAAAGTGATGACAAACAATGATCTAGCGAAGATTGTTGAAACATCAGATGAATGGATTTTTCAGCGCAGCGGTATAAGACAACGTCACATCGCCGCAGACGGCCAAACAACCTCAGATATGGCATTAATCGCCGCACAGCGCGCGTTAGAGCAGGCCAATTTAACACCAAATGACATTGACGGTATCATCGTGGCAACCACCACGCCCGATCAAACATTCCCCTCTGTCGCAGTGCGGGTGCAGGCTGCGTTGGGTGTGCCCGTTGGCGTGGCCTTTGATGTGCAGGCGGTTTGTACAGGATTCGTTTACGCGCTGAGTGTTGCCGATAATTTCATTAAAGCAGGGCAGTTGAAGCGTATTCTTGTCATTGGCGCAGAGAAAATGAGCGCGATTCTTGATTGGAGCGACCGAACAACCTGCGTTTTGTTTGGTGATGGTGCGGGCGCTGTGATTCTTGAGGCGCATGAAAATTCACAAGACGGCATACTTTCAACCCATCTTTACGCAGATGGCAGCCTGAAAGACATTCTTTATACCGATGGCGGTGTCAGTACCACAGGCAAAAGCGGGCATATTGTTATGCATGGTCGCGAGGTTTTTAAGCATGCCGTAAAATTGATGGCGGACGCTGTGCGCGCCGCGTTGCAGGAAAATAAGCTGGAGGCGCAGGACATTAATTGGCTCGTCCCGCATCAGGCTAATATCAGAATTATCGAAGCGACTGCTAAAAAACTGTCTTTGCCGATGGAGCAGGTGATTGTCACCGTTGAAAACCATGGCAATACGTCTGCGGCCTCTATCCCCTTGGCATTTGACCATGCTGTGCGTTCACAAAAAATCAAAAAGGGCGATCTGGTATTGTTTGAGGCGCTTGGTGGCGGTTTGACGTGGGGCTCCGCTCTGGTCCGTATGTAAAATACGCTAAATTTCCAATCACTTTTATCAAAAACACGCTTTTACCCATTGAAGCCATATCATTTTTTTGTGGTTATCCTCTTCTGTAAGATTGACGTTAAGCTCGTGAATCGGTACTCTTAATATACACAAAATGGAGTTGTCGCTATGGAAAGTCGTACGGTCACGCGCGCAGATCTTGCTGAGGCAGTATATGAAGAGGTCGGTTTGTCACGGAATGAGTCCTCCGATTTGGTGGAATCTGTGCTGGATGAGGTTTCAAAAGCACTTATAGAAGGCGAAAATGTTAAAATATCGTCCTTCGGAAGTTTTACGATTCGCGAAAAGGGAGAGCGCATTGGCCGTAATCCCAAAACCGGTGTTGAAGTGCCGATTTCACCGCGAAAAGTTCTGGTTTTCAGAGCGTCCCATGTCCTCAAGGATCGGGTTAATAGAGGAAAATAAGAAAGCCCCCTGAACGATCAGGGGATTTCACAAGAAAGGTATTGTTGTTATGCAAGGAAACACCGCAAAAGATTCGAACCGCAGTAATGACGGTGAGTCTTTGTCTAAAAGTGCTCCTGAATATGATCGGAGCGCTGTTCAGGCCGGAGCCGCTCTCAATAGTGCCAGACGAAAGAAATCTGCCGCAGCCTTCAGAACAATCAGCGAAGTCGCCGATGATCTGGGTGTAAAACAGCATGTTTTGCGGTTTTGGGAAACCAAGTTCTCTCAGGTTAAACCGTTAAAACGCGGTGGTGGTCGTCGTTATTACCGACCGGAGGATATCGAGCTTCTGCAAGCGATTCATCGTTTACTTTATGTTGAGGGCTACACCATTAAGGGTGTGCAAAAGCTTTTGCGTGAAGCGGGCAAGAAACAGGTTGTTACTGCGTTTGCAGGTGATGCTGCCCCAAACAGAACCGGGCCGCTAACTTCTACCGCGCCAGCGCCTGCGGAGCGTCCACAATCAACGCAAAAGATAAATAACCTTACGCCCAAGCAACGCGACGCGCTCGAATCTGTTTTGGATGAGCTTAAAGAATTGCGCGGAATGATTAAGCCACGCGGCTAAACACATTTTGTCGAAACGTATTGATTTTTCATTCGTGAATTGTTAGATACTCTACTCCTAATCTAATGTCGGAACGTGGCGCAGCCTGGTTAGCGCACTAAGCTGGGGGCTTAGGGGTCGGAGGTTCAAATCCTCTCGTTCCGACCATTTAGGTTTTGAGGGGCTTGTCCCCTGAAAACTAAATATTTCTGATTGCGGGTTTGAACGACGTTCAGCCTGTAGCGGAGCGAAAGGCCTCCGCCGCGCGGATGCGCAAGGTAAATCCTCTCGTTCCGACCATTTTCCCTGATGATCTCTTTATATTTCAAGGTATTAAGCCGAGTGAGCGCATGGTGTGAGCGTAAGGTGCGCCCTTTTTAATATGCCCTTAGTTTGTATTTGTAGTTCTTACATGCATTTTTAGGAATAAATTCTTGACAATTTGCGTTCACTATGTATAGATTATAACCCTCAAACACCAGAATTATGTCTTTTTCAGCCCGTTATCTAAACGGGCTTTTCTATGTTTTAAACCATGCTAGGGGGTATGTTTATGTTAGTAAAAGTCGGGCAGGTCGGGCATCTGCACAATGTTATCGGAGGGTTTACACCGCCGGAATTTTCTCCTGCGCTTCTTGCGCCGCTTTTGTTATTGGACGGGGATGTTGATAGCTCGCCGTCTAAATGGGAGAACGCTTCGGCGCTGTGGCCGGATGTTTTTCAATCGGTATCATCCAACCAACCAGTCATCAATGCGGGCGCGGTTGAATTTGATGGCTCAAATGATTTTATGCTTGGGGGCTATTATACTGATGGCGCGAAGGTGGCGCAGACGCTGCCTGATGGGGCGGGATCTGATGCGGGCAGGGGGATAACCTGCACGGGGCTGGCCTTTGATGCGACCACCGATACATTTTGGATTGCCAATCATGGGCAGGCGCTTGGCTCTGACCCATTTACGCCCAGTGTTATGAATGTGAGCAAGGATGGCGCGACCAAGATCACCGAGTTGGTTTTGACCGCGCAATTCCCCGCCATGTCTTCTATCCAAGGGGTGAGCGTGGATACCAGTGATGGTACGCTGTGGTTGGTGTCGAAAGATGAGAACTTGCTCCGCCATATTTCCAAAACGGGCGATGATTTGGGTACTATATCGGCCGGTAGCGGCGCAAACGGCTTGGCTTATGATGGGCGCGTGCGGGCGTATTCCATTGGTAATGACGTGTTGTCAGATCAAATACGGTTGCCCGAGAGCTTGGCCATTGAGGGGCTGTATCTGGATGGGGCGTATCTCTATATTGCCGATGATGGGTATTTCCACAATGGCACACTGAACCAGTTGCACCGCTATGCGTTTGATTCGGCGAATATTAGGGCGGTTATCACGGGCGATTATGATGCGCTGGAATTTAACATGGTGGTTAAGTTTGGCGGAACGGCGGCAACGTCCGAAACGATCTTGGCATTAGGGAATCCGCTATCAGGGCGTGGTTTTGGTGTGTTTCTGATTGGCGGAACGAACAATCAAATCAGAATCATGATGAATGATGGCATTGTGCCTTCCCAGCAAGTGGATGTTGTGTGCGCGGCGGCGTTAACAGCCTATTCCATCATTACGTTGAAGGCGGATTTTGCGAACAGAACAATCAGTTTGTATCAAAATGGTGTGCTTCAAGGCGCGGGGAGCTATAGTGCGGCGATGCATAATGCTTTGTTTTACGGGGCGTTGTCTATTGCGGGATTGCCCGATGGTACGCGCACACCGCATATTGATTTTAAGGAGATCTGCATTACGGATTACCTGCTGGGCGCGGGGCAGAATAATAATCTGGGTGATTATTACGCGCAGGAACATGGTTTGCCTTGGTTTGATCTGTAGGAAATGCGGTGCATGATACAGGTGCGGTATTATAATACCCTGACCTTAATTCTATGTTTCTATTGTATAATTTTATTGACACTAGTGTTTTTTTTCGCCATAAATGCCCATCTTTTGAAAATAAGAGCAATGAAAGTCGTTAAAGAGATGAAAACATATTCTGCAAAACCTGCTGAGGTTGTGAAGAAATGGGTTATTATAGATGCACAAGGCGTAGTTTTAGGACGTCTGGCCAGCATTATTGCCCTGCGTCTTCGTGGCAAGCACAAACCCGAATTCACCCCTCATGTTGACTGCGGTGATAACATAATCGTTATTAATGCTGACAAGGTTCATTTGACCGGTCGTAAGCGCGAAAAAGATATTTTCTTTTGGCATACAGGATTCCCTGGTGGGATCAAGCAACGCACAAAAGGACAAATCCTCGATGGTAAACATCCTGAGCGCGTTGTTGAAAAGGCTGTGGAGCGTATGCTTCCTAAAGGGCCTTTGGGTCGTAAAATATTCAAGAACATGCGCGTTTATGCCGGTGCTGAACACCCGCATGAAGCACAAAATCCGGAAGTTCTGGATGTTGCTGCGATGAACGCAAAGAACAAGAGATAGGGCAGTATTATGGCTGATAAAAAAGACGAAACAGTAAAAGATTTGAAGGATATCGGCGCAGCCGTAGCGGAAAGCAAAGCCGATGCTACGCCAAGCAAAGATGCCGAAAAATCAGATGATGCGCTGGCCGTTTCTGATGCACCTGCGAAAAAAGAACGCAAGGTTGATGATCTTGGACGTTCTTATGCAACAGGTCGTAGAAAAGATGCGGTTGCACGTGTTTGGATCAAACCGGGTTCTGGTAAAGTTATCGTGAACGGCAGAGATCAGACAACGTATTTCGCACGTCACACACACCGTTTGATTTTGAACCAACCGTTTTTGGTTGTTGACCGCGTTGGTAAGTTCGATGTGATGGCAACTGTTAAAGGTGGCGGTCTGTCAGGACAAGCTGGTGCTGTGCGCCACGGTATTTCACGTGCGCTTGAAAACTTTGAGCCAACATTACGTCCGGCGCTGAAGAAAGCCGGAATGATGACACGTGATGATCGTATCGTTGAACGTAAGAAGGTCGGTAAGCACAAGGCGCGTCGTACCAAGCAGTGGGCGAAACGTTAATTGTTGTTTTCAACAAACTAAGAATTTTAAAACGTCCCAGTTTTCATTGGGGCGTTTTTTGTTTATGATGTTGTATGATTGTTCGATATTTCCTATTTGTGGTTGTGGCTTTTGTGGCGTGCGCGTTGTGCCGCACGAGCATGGCGGCGCAGCTTGTCTGTGAAAAAGGTGCCCTGAATATGGATCTGATGACCGAAACCTTTGTCCCGCAGGATAAATATACGGCCTATATTTATGGACATCTTAATACACCCAATCCGAATTATGCGTACAGGTTCACGGTCAAGGATGATGAGTCCGGCGGACTGCTGCGTGGTGTTTTATCACTCTATGAACAAAATTATGAGGATATGGAAGAGGAAGCACAGGCAGACGCAGACGCTACACAAATTGATGATGCCATGCAAATTGACGTTCCACAGGTCATCACACCGATACAAATCCGTGAACGCATCGAAGTTCCACGCCGTATTACAGGCTTGTTCATTGATGTGGTGAAGAGCTTTAATTGGGGCGATGAATATGTAGAGTATTATAAAATCAAATTCGATGGTATTGATGTCACAGGGCAAGTGCCTGACGGTGGGAAAATTTCTGTTTGTCTGAAGCCTGAAATGTATAAGTGAGAGATACTGTGACCCCATTCATATTCCCCTATAAGGGGATTACCCCCACAATCCACGACACTGCATTTATCGCACCGTCAGCCAGCATTATCGGCGACGTTGAAATCGGCGCAGATGCGAATATTTGGTATAATTGCGCGTTGCGCGGCGATGTGAATGATATAAAAATCGGCGCGCGCACCAATATTCAGGACGGCACAGTCATTCATGTGACCAGTGATTTCGCGGGAACCTATGTCGGCAGTGATGTAACGGTCGGCCATGCGGCGATTCTTCATGCCTGTACGGTGGAAGATTTCGGTTTTGTCGGGATGCAGGCTTGCGCGATGGATGGTTCCGTCGTGGAAAGCTATGCCATGTTGGCGGCAGGGGCCTTGTTAACGCCCAATAAGCGCGTGCCGAAAGGGCAGCTTTGGGCAGGGCGCCCCGCGCAGTATATGCGTGACCTTACGGATAAAGAGCTGGACTATATCAAATGGTCTGCCCCGCACTATGCCGCGTTAGGGCAAGCGCATAAAACCAGCATCGCAGGATGATACGCGCATCAATCTTAACTTTTGCCCTTTAGCGGCGCTTATCCACGCACTTTCACATAACTTCCCGGCGCGGCTTCAATGCCTTTTTTAACGCTACGCGCTGTAACGTTTTTACCTGCGCGCGGGGTGATCCATTTTTGCCAATGCGGCCACCACGATCCGGCGTGTTCCGTTGCATTTTCGAGCCATGACTCAGGTGTGCCTGCCGATTCTTTATTCACCCAATAACAATATTTGTTTTTAGCGGGTGGGTTCACGACACCGGCAATATGACCCGATGCCGCCAGCGTAAAGGTAACATCACCAGACAGATGTTTTATGCCGGCGTAGGTGGCGACCCATGGCGCGATATGATCCTCTTTTGCGGAAATAAAGTGGCAGGGTGTTTTGATTTTCGATAAATCAATATCAACACCGTCAATTGTAATGCCGCCGACCTCAATCAGTTTGTTATCCCGATACATATTGCGTAAATAAAAGCTATGCATGGCGGCGGGCATGTTGGTGCAATCATCGTTCCAATAAAGCAGGTCAAAGGGGAAGGGTTCCTTGCCCAGTAAATAGTTATTCACAACAAATGACCAAATCAGGTCATTGGCGCGCATCAGGCTAAAGGTTCTTTGCAGCTCTTTGCCCTGCAAAATGCCATGTTGACCCATCATTTTTTCCAGATTTTCCAACTGCTCATCATCAAGGAACAGTTTCATATCGCCCGCCAGATCAAAATCAAGCAGGGTGGTCAAAAACGTAGCAGACGCGACGCAGTCGGCCTTTTTCTTTTTTGTCAGATAGGCCAAGGTCGTCGCAAGCAACGTCCCGCCAAGGCAATAGCCAATGATATTGACGCGCTCTTCTTTTGTGGCCTTTTGGATTTGGTTTATGGCCTCAAGCATGCCTTCGAGCATGTAATCCTCAAACTGCTTTGTCGCCAGCTTCGCCGTGGGGTTGACCCATGACACTGTAAACACGGTGTGACCCTGTTCAACCAGCCATTCAATCAGGGAATTGCCTTCGCGCAAATCGAGGATGTAGTATTTATTGATCCATGGCGGCACGACCAAAAGCGGTATTTGAAAGACATCCTTTGTTTTAGGCGCATATTGGATGAGCTGCATCAGGTCATTTTGATAAATGACCTCACCCTTTGTGACGGCGATGTTTTTACCCAGTTCAAAGGCATCGTATTTGGTAGTGCTGATGTTCAAATCACCATGGCCGCGTTTTAAATCATTCAGGAGGTTTTCGAACCCCTTAACTAGATTTTGCCCGCCTGTTTTCATGGTTTCCTTAATCACATCGGGGTTGGTCATCGCGAAGTTGGTTGGGGACATGGCATCGGTCAGTAATTTGGCCTGAAATTGGAGCTTTTCTTTTTGCTTATCGCTCAACCCGTCTGCTGTGCCAATGGTTTTTTCAACATGGCGGCAGGTCAAAAGATATGAGTTCTTTATAAAGTCGAAGAGGGCGCTTTCCTGCCATTCCGCGGACTTGAACCGTCGATCCGGCTTTAAATCACTTTGAGGGGCTTGCGTGCCATCACCCATGAACCTGTTGACACTGCTCTGCCACAGCGTGATCCAGTCCTGCATAAATTCGGCTTGGATTTCGAAATATTTTTCCGGTTTTTGCGCAATTTGGTCTAAAAACTCCAAATATGTTTCACGCACATTCATTGGGTCAAAGTTAAAGGCGGAAAACTCATCTGCAGCGTCAGCGGAAGAATATTTGTTGATATAGTCCTCGAATATGGGCTGTGCCTTTTCATAGGCGTCAAGGATAGCCTTACCCAATGTGATCGGGTCGGGCACTTGTACACCATCGTTTTTGGCTTGGTTTTCGCTCATCTTCATAAATCCTGACGTTTGTAGAATTGTTTTGCGCGCTTACGCATAGGTAAAGCAACATAGCAATATCCGTACCAGTTTCAAATATATTCCATGCGGACTTGAAACGATAGAAAAAGAACGTTAAGACCATAGTTCAACTTTTAAAGGGTATTAAAGCAATGACAGAACCTTTTCGTATAGGAATCGCGGGCTTGGGAACCGTCGGGACGGGCGTTATAAAAATTCTCACGCAAAATGCCGACCTGATTTCACAAAGAGCAGGGCGCGAGATTGTGATTGCTGCGGTATCTGCACGCAATAAAGATAAAGACCGTGGGGTAGATTTAACCCCCTATGATTGGGTCGATGATACGGCAAATATTGCTGCTTATGACGGATTGGATGCTGTGGTTGAATTGATTGGTGGCTCGGAAGGCGTTGCTGCGGATATTGTGCATGCTGCGCTTGATCGTCACTATCATGTTGTCACGGCGAACAAAGCCTTGCTCGCCCATCATGGGTACGAGCTTGCACAAAAGGCCGAAAGTAACAATGTGTCTTTAATGTATGAAGCCGCCGTAGCAGGGGGCATTCCCGTGATTAAAATGATGCGTGAAGGGCTGGCGGCGAACAATGTCAACGCGGTTTACGGCATTTTGAACGGTACCTGTAATTACATCCTGACCATAATGCGCGAAAGCGGGCGAGACTTTGCCGATGTGCTGGCAGAGGCGAAAGAGCTTGGTTACGCCGAAGCGGATCCGACATTTGATATTGAGGGCATTGATGCTGCGCATAAATTGTGCATTTTGACGTCGATCGCCTTTGGTGTGAAACCTGATTTTGCTGCGCTTAAGGTGCGCGGTATTTCGGAGATCAACGCAACGGATATTGCCTACGCGACGGAATTTGGATACCGCATTAAATTGCTCGGTATTGCACGCAGGATAAACGGCGAAATCATGCAGATATTAGAGCCATGCCTCGTGCCGATCCACTCACCTATGGGCATTGTCGATGACGTCTATAATGCGGTTTATGTTGAGGGCGATTTCGTTGAAACGCCGTTGATGACCGGTAAAGGTGCAGGCGAGGGGCCAACGGCGTCTTCGGTTGTGGCAGATATTATTGATCTTGCGCGCGGCTTTAACGTGCCGACATTCGGCGTTCCTGCCAATACGTTAAAGCAGGCGGACTGGATTGATGTGGGCGAAACGACGGCGCGTTATTATTTGCGCCTTGCGGTGGTTGATCGCCCCGGTGTGATTGCCGATATCTCTTCGATCCTAAAGGATCAGAACATCTCGATTGAGGGTATGGTGCAACGCGGACATGATCCGGGTCAAACGGTGCCGATTGTCTTGACCTTGCATAATGCGCGGCATGCAAACATGGTCAAGGCCGTGGAATTGATCGAAGAATTGGATACATGTAAGGAAAAACCTTGTCTGATGCGCATCGAAGAGCTATAGCATGGGGAAACGAATAAACAGGATATCAAAATTATGACACAAGCACAGGCAAAAGACATGACAAATACAAGTGAAGCATTTATGGATCGCAATTTGGCACTGGAACTGGCGCGTGTAACAGAAGCCGCGGCTTTGGCAGCATCTAAGCTTGTCGGGCGCGGTGATAAAGTAGCAGCAGATCAGGTGGCTGTGGATGCGATGCGTCACGCGCTGAACTCGCTCCATATTCAAGGAACGGTTGTTATTGGTGAAGGCGAACGCGACGAAGCGCCGATGCTTTATATTGGTGAGAAAGTCGGCGATGGCAAAGGGCCAAAGGTCGATATCGCGCTTGACCCGTTAGAAGGTACAGACATCACTGCGGCAGGCGGGCCAAATGCGCTGGCGGTTGTGGCGATGACAGATGAGGGTGGCTTTTTGAATGCGCCTGATGTTTACATGGATAAAATCGCGGTTGGGCCAAGCATTGACCCGAACTTGCTTGACCTTGATGCACCGATTGCCGATGTTCTGGCGCGGATTGCTAAGGAAAAGGGCGGTACTGTTGAGGAATTGATGGTTTGTATTTTGGATCGCCCACGCCACGAAAAATTGATCGCCGATGTGCGTCAAACCGGCGCGCGTATCAACCTCATCGGTGATGGCGATGTTAGCGCGGTGATCGCGACGACAGACCCTGATACTGGTATTGATCTTTATGTCGGTTCCGGCGGCGCGCCTGAGGGCGTTTTGGCTGCGGCGGCGTTGCAATGTATTGGTGGTTCTATGCTGGGTCGTTTGACCTTCCGCAATGATGATGAACGCGCCCGCGCAGAGCGATGGGGTATTAAAGATTTGAACGCGATTTACACAACAGATGACCTTGCAAAGGGTGACAACGTGATGTTTGCGGCAACAGGGGTAACGGATGGCGCGATGCTTCGCGGTGTGCGCCGTTATCCGGGTGGCGCGAAAACATCGACGATTGTGATGCGTTCCAAATCAGGAACTGTGCGCCGCATCGAAGCGACTCACAATTTCAAACGCAAAGATTGGATTAAAGCGATTTAATCCTTCTGCTGTTACGGCGAATCCTTTACAGTTTTGATATGTCGAAAACATTAGTAAAATCGTCTTTGAATAAGGCGCGGTGGGTCATTCCCGATGCATCACTGGATGATATAGAGCGTATCGTGCGCCACCATGACGTGCCTGAAACCGTGGCGCGGTTGTTGTGTCAGCGCGGGGTTGCGTTTGAAGACGTCGAACATTTCCTGAACCCGACATTAAAGGATGACTTTCCTGACCCGTTTTCCTTAAAAGGGATGGGCGATATGGCCGAAGATGTCGCCATAGCGATTGAAAACAACCAGTCTTTTGCAATTTTTGGTGACTTTGATGTTGATGGTGCGACCTCATCGGCGGTTTTATGCCGCTTCCTTAAGGCACTTGGCATTGATGCGCCGATTTATATCCCAGATCGCCTGAGCGAGGGCTATGGCCCCAATATTGACGCGCTTAAATCCCTGCGTGAGCAGGGCACAGACGTTTTAATGATGCTCGATTGTGGCACGACGGCCTTTGACGTGGTGAAGGCGGGGACGGATCTGGGGCTTAAGATCATTATTCTTGATCACCACGAAGCCGAAGACCGCTTGCCGGAATGCTGGCACGTGATTAACCCAAAGCGCAAAGACGATGCATCGGGGCTGGATATGCTGGCGGCGGTTGGTGTGACGTTCATGGTGTGCGTCGCAATCAATAACCGCTTGCGCGATCGTGGGTTTTACAAAACAAAAATGATGGCTGAACCGAATTTAAAGGGGCTGCTTGATATCGTCGCACTTGGCACTGTGTGCGATATGGTGCCTTTGTTGGGTGTGAACCGCCTGTTCGTGCGCGCAGGCTTTGCGACGGCGTATCAGGCCATGAATGTGGGCATGCGTGCGCTTATGTCTGTGGCGGGGATATCACCGCCGATCAGCACCTATGATTGCGGCTTCGTTTTAGGGCCACGCATTAACGCAGGCAGCCGCGTTCATAAGGCCGATTTGGGTGCGCAATTGCTCAGCAGTGATGACCCTGAAGTGTGCAAAAACATTGCGTGGACGTTGAATGACTGCAATGACAAGCGCAAAGCCATCCAACAAGATATGGAGGCGCAGGCCATTGCGATGGTTGAGGAACGCGGCATGAGTGATGCACCGTTCATTCTGGTTGACCATGAAGATTGGCACCCCGGCTTAAGCGGTCTTGTCGCAGGCCGTCTAAAGGAAAAATATAACAAACCTGCATGCGTTGTGACCTATGCCTATGATTTATCAGGCCGTAAAGAAGGGCGCGGATCGGGGCGCTCTATCCCCGGTGTTCATATCGCGCAGAGCTTCATCGACGCACGCACCGCGGGTATATTGGAAAAGGGCGGTGGACATGCGATGGCGGGTGGGTTCACGATTGCACCGGATCAGGTCGAGGCCTTGCGCGAATTTCTGTGTGAGCATATTACGCGCCAGATGGAGAATACAGATACCAATGTGGAAACGGTTATTGACGCTGTATTGACGACGCGCGGTATCACAACGGATTTGGTTGAATTGCTACAAAACAGCGTCGGCCCCTTTGGTCAGGAGCAGCCTGAGCCTGTTTTCATGCTGGAAAATGTGCGTATTCATAAGGCCGATATACTGGGCGGGAGTCATATTCGGGTCATGATGAGCGATTGGGAAGGCGGCACACGGATCAAGGCCATGGCCTTCCGCAGTGTTGATACACCGCTTGGTGATGCGTTGTTACAGGCGGGAACGCACGCTTATAACATTATCGGACAGCTCAAAATCAATGAATGGCAAGGGCGAAAAACGGCGGAAATGCACATTGTTGATGCCAGTTTTTCTGAAGATTCACGCGCCGTTGCGTGAAGGTCAAACGAATCTCAATCAAAAGATATGATATAATATAACATTATTTCTTTGCATCCGCTGCGAAGGATGCGTATAACGTGTTTTATCAATCAATCAAACGGTGGTAAGGCAAAATGGCAAAAGACATGCAAGTAAAGCGTCTGCAGGGTATTTTTTCATGGGTTGTGGTTCTTTCGGAAATGAGCCACGTATTTTGCTGTGTTTTGCCAAGTATTTTCAGTCTTTTGACCATTATGGTTGGTTTGGGCGTTATGGGTGCAGTGCCGTTATGGATGAGTGGCACACATGAAGTTATGCATGCATGGGAAGTGCCGATCATGGTTATGTCGGGGGTCATTTTGGTTCTCGGTTGGAGCTTGCATGTCATCAGTAAGAAAATGGATTGTCACAATACAGGATGCGGTCATGAACCATGCGGCCCGAAAAAGAAAAATACAGCGCGCGTTTTAAGAATCGCAACGTTTCTGTTTGCAATCAATATTCTGGTTTATGTGAGCGTACATTTACCGGCGCAACGCCATAATCATCAAATCGAGCTACAGGCCACGCAAGTACAAACGCATGATGCCGAACATGATCATCAGCATTAAACTCCATCAAAGCGCCCTTTTTGTCATAACGCCTTACTTATAGACATCTTTCGGATCAAAATGTCGGTCTGCCTCGATAAAACGCATCTCCGTATTAAGGTTATTATTAGGATCGATCTGTATCTGCCTGTAAAAACACGACTTTCTGCCTGTATGGCAAGCGGTTTCCTGTGCATCGTCATCGTTCGGCGTGTTTACCGCAACTTTAATCCAGATACAGTCCTGATCGCAATCGGTGCGCATATCGAGCACTTTTTGCGTGTAGCCGCTGGTCGCGCCCTTATGCCAGAGAGATTGCCTGCTGCGTGACCAATAATGCACCTCGCCCGTTTGTACGGTTTTCAGCAGCGATTCCGCGTTCATAAAGGCAAACATCAAAACATCCCCCGATTGCGCGCAGCTTGTAATGCATGGAATTAAGCCGTTTTGATCGAATTGCGGTGTGAAGCTTAATGTTTCTTCCAGTTCTTGTTTATCCATTATTTTGACTTTGCCTCATTTACTTTTTTCTCGAATGCATCCCATAAATTGACTTCGAGATGTGTGCCATCGATCGCGTTCACGAAAATGAACCCTCCCGGTGACGTCACATTGATCTCAGTGAGGTAATCGCCAATGATATCAATGCCTGTAAAGACCAGATTGCGCTCTTGAAGATACGGTTTTAGCCGCGCGCAGATTTCTAAATCACGTTCGGTTAAGGTCGTTTTGACATGCGTAGAGCCGACATTGGTGTTTGCCCGCGCTTCGCCAGCGGCAGGAACGCGCAACGTTGCGCCCGCAGGTTCGCCATCAATCAAGATAACGCGCTTATCGCCCTGACGTGCTTCGGGGATGTATTTTTGGGCGATGATTGGTTCCTTATAAAACATCTCAAACATTTCCAATAAGGTGCTGAGGTTAAAGCTGTTTGTGTCAACGTGGTAAATCTGTTCCCCGCCTTTGCTGTAAAGCGGCTTCAGGACGATGTTGCCGTATTTTTTATAAAAATCCAGCAAAGCATTCTTATCTGCCGTGATTAAGGTCGCAGGCACAAGATCAGGGAAATGCGTCGCCCATATCTTTTCCGGCGCGTTGCGCACCTCTGTCGGATCATTCAGGACAAGCGTATCGCCCTTAAGATGGTCGAGCATGTGCGTGGCTGTGATATAGCGCATATCAAAGGGCGGATCTTGGCGCATTAAAACCAAATCAATGTCATCATGCAGGTCGATGATGGTTTTCTCGCCGAGGGTGTAGCGTTTGTTCTCATCAAGGTGGAACGTAATGGGATACGCCGCCGCGCTAACCCGTCCGTCTTCAAGGCGGAGCTGGTCGGGTGTGTAGTAATAAAGGCTATGTCCACGCTTTTGCGCTTCCAGTCCCAGAACGTATGTGTTGTCCACATCAAAGGTTATTTTCTCGACGGGATCCATCTGTATGGCGACTTTTAAGGGCATGGGACTCACTTTTGTTTGCTTTTCTTTGGTTTTTATAATAGCTCTAGTCTCGAAAGAAAATAAAGAGAATGATTATATCCGTATGAAATTTGAGGATTTGGGTTTAAGTGCGCCGATTTTGAAGGCGATTGCAGAGTGTGGCTATGATACGCCAACGCCAATACAAGAAAAAGCGATACCGAACATATTGATGGCACGTGATGTCGTCGGGCTGGCGCAAACCGGAACGGGTAAGACCGCTGGTTTTACCTTGCCGATGATTGAGATTTTGGAAGGTGGGCGTGCGAAGGCACGTATGCCGCGTTCTTTGATCTTGTCGCCAACACGTGAACTGGCGGCGCAAATCGCCGAAAACTTCGATACCTATGGTAAGTATTGCAAGCTGTCCAAGGCATTATTGATTGGTGGCTCCTCAATGGATGAGCAAATCCGCATTCTGGAACGTGGCGCGGATGTTCTGATTGCAACCCCCGGGCGTTTGATTGATTTGTTCGAGCGCGGGAATATTCTGCTGAATGACATTAAAATTCTGGTGATCGACGAAGCCGACCGCATGTTGGATATGGGCTTTATCCCTGATATTGAGAAAATTTGTGCGCTGTTGCCGCCGATGCGTCAGACTTTGTTGTTCTCTGCGACGATGGCGCCGGAAATTAAGCGTTTGACCAAACAATTCTTGAGTAATCCAAAGGAAGTTGCCGTTTCCCCTACGACGTCTGCGGCGACTACGGTTGAGCAATTCCGCGTAGATACTGCGCCGAAATCTAAGAATGCTGTTTTGGAACGTTTGATTAAGCAAGAAGACGTGAAAAACGCATTTGTGTTCTGTAACCGTAAGCGCGATGTTGATTCGCTGCATAAATGGTTGAAGGGTAAGGGCTATAACACGCGTGCAATGCATGGCGATATGGCGCAATCCCAACGCACAGAAACGCTGGAGAAGTTCAAAGGCGGCGAAGTGACATTGCTGATTTGTAGTGATGTTGCAGGGCGCGGCATTGATGTCGATAACGTATCGCACGTCTTTAATTATGACGTGCCTGTGAATGCGGATGACTATGTTCACCGCATTGGCCGTACAGGGCGCGCAGGTCAAACAGGGCGTGCGTGGATGCTGGTGACTAAATTCGACAGCAAGCAATTGGATGCCGTGGAAAAGCGTATCGGCACGACAATTAAGATTATTGACCTGAACGGGTCACAAGGCGGCGCGGAAACATCCGGCGACAAAGCACCAGCCAAAAAAGAGACACATCGTGATAAGCCGGCGCGTAGCCCTAAGAAAGAGGCTGCGCCATCTTCGGAAAAGCCGGATAATAAGTCACCGAAGCCACCGAAGAGCCCTCAGAAAAATCGCCCGATACAGCAAGGCAAAGAGCCTGCGCCTGCACGTCAAGCGCGTGATGATGATGATGGTGGTGGGAATGGATTTGGGGATGAGGTTCCTGCGTTTTTTAAAAACTAACTTGTGAGTATATATACGTCTATTTCGTTGAATCTGTTGACTTTACAGCCATAAACCCCAAAAATGGATCTGTCAGATATCTTCAGGCGTCAATCAAAAAGTTCCTATGCTGAAATTCAAATTACCTTTTGTCCTGTTTATGTTCATGTGTACTGCGGTTGCATTACTTGTTGATGCGCGTCACGATGTGCACGCTAATGAGATGGGCGCGTTGGATGTTTCAGAATCCCCCGTTGATTTACAGGCGGACAGCTTGGTGCATAATAAAGACGGACAGAGCGTCACGGCCTCGGGCGATGTCGTTTTGAAACAAGACGGCAAAACCGTCAAGGCCGATAAAATCATTTATAATTTGCGCGAAGATACGGTTATTGCAACGGGGCATGTTGAATTCATCGATGCGACGGGCGATAGGCATTATGCCGAGCGTTTTGAATTTAACGACGCGTTGAAAAATGGCTTTGTTGAAGGGCTGAAAACTTTTCTTGTTGATGGCTCACGCTTTACCGCCTCTAACGGGCGGCAGGTAGAGGGCAAAAAGATCATTATGAAAGATGCTCGATATACCGCGTGTAAGGTCTGTAAGGATAAGCCTGATAAAGCGCCTCTATGGCAAATTCGTGCCTCCGAAGTGGAGCACGATAAGGAAAGCCAGATGGTAAGTTACCGCAATGCGCGGTTTGAAATTGACGGTGTGCCGGTTATGTATATGCCGTATTTCGCGCATCCTGACGGATCAGTGAAAAGAAAAAGCGGCTTCTTAACCCCGAGCGCAGGATATAAAAGTGATCTCGGTGCGTTTATTGAAAACAGCTATTACTGGGACATTGCCCCTGAAAAAGATTTGACCGTTGGCTTAACTGCTATGAGCAGAGAATTACCGCTGGCGAGTGCGCAGTGGCGACAACGCTGGAGTGATGCCTCGTTGATTGCACAGGGAAGCTTTACCCATTCAAGGCGCACAGATGATAATAATGGCTCCCCCATTCAGATTGATCGTAAATTGCGCGGTAATTTAAAGGCGGATGGTCTTTGGAATATGAATAATAAATGGCGCAGCGGTGTTAATATTGATGTGGCCTCAGATGATCAGTATTTACGTCAATATGACTTTGATAGTGAAGACGTGTTGGAAAACCAGCTGTTTGTTGAGCGTTTTTCGGGACGCAATTACGCTGTTGGTCGCGTGTTGGCATTTCAGGATGTTCGTGTTGATCAAAGTCAAAGAGAAGACCAGCCAAGTATTCTGCCGGAAATCCAAGCACAGTTTTTGGGTGAACCGGGTGATGTTCCGTTTTTAGGCGGACGCTGGAGCCTTGATGCCTCATTACTGGGGTTGATACGTGATAATGACGGGCAGGATGTTGATCGTGCGCATACGGCATTAGGATGGGAGCGCCGCTTTGTCTCTGACTTAGGGTTTGTGTCCAAGGTCGATGCGAGCGCTCAGGGCAGTTTGTACAGCATTAATGACCGCACAGGCTCACAGGGCAGCACGACGATTAAGGGCAATTCTATAGAGAGCAGAGGCTTCGCCTATATCAATGCCGAAACCAGCTATCCGGTTGTTCGGAATTTTGAAAAATCCCAAATGGTGATTGAGCCGTTGGTTTCTGCGATGCTTTCTCCCGATATTGATACGGATGACATTCCGAATGAAGACAGTCAGGATTTGCAAATTGATGCGCTTGGCTTGTTCGAACCGAACAGATTCCCCGGTGTTGACGGGATAGAAGATCAATCGCATGTGACCTATGGCTTGCGCACGGCACTTTATGCGTTTGACGGTAGTTATGGTGATTTGTTTATCGGACAGAGTTACCGTTTTGATGATAAAGAAAATCCGTTTGATGTCGGATCAGGGCTTAACGACCAGAGTTCCGATATTGTGGGGGAATTGAAAACGAATTATCAGGATGATTACACACTCGATTACCGTTTCCAGCTTGATAACGATAATTTGTCACCGCAACGCCACGAAGTTGACGCCAGCATGAAGATTGCGAATTTAACGCTCTCGACCAATTATCTGTTTGCGAAAGCGGTTGAGGGAAGCGGTGATGACGAAACGCGCGAACAGATCAATAATGCCGCGTCCTATTATATCAATGATAAATGGCGTATTTTCGGCGCAGCGCGTCATGATTTGGGCGATGATCCGGGCTTGCGACAGGCCAATATCGGTGTGGATTACCTCGGGGAATGTATTTCATGGTCTGTGGTCGGTGCAAGAACGCTAACCGATGATGCCTCGGGCGATAGCGGGACGGAGCTTTTCTTGCGCGTTGGGTTTAAAAACCTTGGGGAATTCCAGACATCAGGCGTGCAACTTGGTGGTGGTAGCGAATAACTTATCTTTTGACGGTTTTTCTTATTCCCGATCTATAGTATGATCCCCCCCTAGATAAAATAACGAAATAGATAAAAGGAATCATTTTGGGTTTTGTAATCGATCCGATTTTCCATATGTGGTTCATGCTCTTCCTGACGGCAGGCGCGGTATTTGCGTTCGTTCGGGAGAAAGCACCACTAGAGGTCACAAGCGTCATTTTAATGACGGTTTTGCTTTTGTACGGTCAGATTTTTTCAATCACGGATGATGCCGGTCAAAACCTCTTAGATCCCGATACTATTTTGTCCGGTTTTGCCAACCCGTCCTTGATTGCCGTCTTGGCATTGCTTGTGATGGGGCAAGGGTTAATCCATACGGATTCTTTGCGCTTCTTAACCAATTTGTTGGTGTTTAAGAGCCAGCGTCTTGCGTGGATTTCGGTGATCTTGATTTTGGTCTTTGTGATGGTTTTGAGTGCGTTTATGAATAATACGCCGCTCGTCATTATCGCGATTCCGATTATCCAATCTTTGCTCAACGCCTCCCAAACACCAGCCAGCCGTATTATGATGCCGCTTAGTTTTGTGGCGATTTTGGGCGGCATGACAACCTTGGTCGGGTCTTCGACCAACTTGCTTGTCTCGAGCACGATGGTGGAGCTTGGCTATGCGCCTTTGGGGTTCTTTGATTTCTTCATACCCGGATCGATTCTTGCGGGGGTTGGCTTTGTGTACGTTATGTTGGTTTTGCCGCGTACGTTGCCCAACCGCGCCTCGATTAAGGATGAGTTGGTGGGGACGGAAACTGAATATGTGGCCGAGCTTGATATCGCCGATGACAGTAAGTTGATTGGTGAGAAAGCCGAAGACGGCAAGTTTGCCTCATTGAGGGATATGAATGTTAAATTGATACAACGCGGCGGGCATTTGATTTTGCCGCCTTTCTCAGGGCATGCCATCCATAGCGGTGATATCTTAATTGTGGCGGCGACAACGCAGGCTCTAGGCAATTTGTTGACGAAATATCCCGGGTTCTTGCTCTCCGAAGAACAGGCCGAAATCATCGAAGGCGGCGCGGATAAGGAGGGCGATGAGTCTGATGTTTCTGTGCTGGAGCAAACGGAAACCCGCGTTCTTGCGAAGGTTATGATAACGCCCGCCTCGCGTATGGTTGATATGTCGATTGATCATGTTAGTTTCCATAAGCGTTTTGGTGTGATTGTCTTGGGTATTCAACGCCGCGCGCGCGTTGTGCGTAGACGTTTGGGGCGTATTCGTCTGGAGGCTGGCGATGTGTTGTTGGTCACGGGCAAGCATAGCCGTATCAACAACCTAAGACGTAACCCTGACTTTATCGTGCTGTCAGGCTCGAAAAAAGATCTGCCTGTCCCCGGTAAAGCGCCGATAGCACTCTTGATATTCATGGCAACAATCGGCAGTGCGGCGTTGAGCTTGTTGTCTATTCCTGCGGCGGCCTTTGCGGGCGCTGTGGCGATGATTTGGACAGGGTGTTTGAATATTCGTCAGGCCACGCGGGCGATTGATCGTAAAATCTTCCTTTTGGTCGGCTCTATGCTGGCGTTGGGTGCGGCGCTTCAAGTGACCGGTGGTGCTGATTTCATCGCCAATATGATTCTGTCCGCACCGTTCTCAGATTCGCCGTTACTGATTGCTGCATTGTTGTTTATCATTGTGGCCATCACAACCAACCTGTTGACCAATAATGCCTGCGCGATTTTGTTTACGCCGATTGCGTTGAACATCGCCAATAATATTGAGGCGGTGTCTGATGTCCCGTATGATTTATCCTTTATTTTTGCGGTCACAGTCGTGTTTGCAGCCAACTGTTCTTTTGCTTCGCCAATCGGCTATCAGACTAATCTTCTGGTGATGGGGCCGGGGCAATATAAGTTCCGTGACTTTATTAAAGCGGGTCTGCCCCTTGTCGTTGTGATCTGGATTACGTATATTTTCATTGCGAAGTATTATTATGGTCTATCATAGAAACAATATAACCCAGTCATGAGCATTTCATCTTACAATCCAAATGATCGATACAGACAACGTTCCGCGCGCCGCGTCGGTAATATGCTGACTTTCATATTTGTGTTTGGTGGTATTTTTGGTGCGGGGTTTTGGGTTGGTGGTCTGCGATCAAAGCAGGATATGTATATCTTGCAGCAAGATAAGATCAATATTGAGGAAGAGCGCGACCGCGTTCAGGCCGACATGACCAAAATGCGCGCAGAGGCGCAAACCGCAACGGTTCGGTTGGAGCAGATACGCACCAATTACGATGAATTGTTAAGCGATGGCACGATGAAGGATTTGGTGTCACTGGTGCGTCAGCAGATTGATCAGGGCGTGGATGCGGAGCGCTTAAAGTCTGTAATTCTTTCTGCGCGCCCGCCGCAAAATTGCAGCAACTCCGAAACGAAGCGATTCATTGTGAATACGCCCGTTTATCAAGGCCCCAGCAGTAAGGTATCGTTACCCAAGAGTGTTATCGTGGTGACGGGGAAAGGGACATCTGCGCAAAATTCGCTAGGCAAAAAAGAGGCGTGGTTTGACCCCGGTAAGCCTGTGGAGCTGCTTTTTGATGTCAAAGACGGTCAGAGCGAAACCAAAAAAGGTGTGCTGCCGATGTATCATTCATTGGTGATCGAGGATAAGGAATACCGCTTTACGATGAAGGCGGGCGAAAAATCATTCGTTACAGTGTCTTATGATTATTGCGATTACCCATAATCTTAAGGTTTTTTCATAAGATTTTGAAATAGAAGAGATATCTGTGTTTCGATCTGAAGGTTTAAATCCACAGGGTCTTTGGTTTTCAGATCAGGGTTTATCCCTCTGGAATTCAAGGTCATCATGACGCGGTCATTCAAATCACCGTCAAAACGCACCTCAAAATATTCATAGTGATAATTCTGCAACGCGGCGCGAATGGCAATCATTTTAGGCGTGTTGCCGGGGAAAAGCCCCATAATGATATCATCGGGTAGTTTCAGAACGCCCGTATTTTGGCTTTGTAAGATGCCGCCATTAACATGGATGCCGCCGTCTTTTGCCTCAAACGGAATAATACCGCCGACAACGCCGCTGACATCAATATTGTTAAAACCGGCATCGTGAATCAATTTTGAAATATTGATATCTGTGAGCGTCAGCTTGTTTTTCTTTTCGATCTTTCCATCTTTGATAATCGGGAAATCTGTTAGAATTTCGCCGTTATATATTTTAAGGCGCAATGCGTTTAATATCGGTTTGTCCGCATCATTTAAATTGATGTCCAGCGTTCCGCGTTGCGCGATGCCGGATTTAAGCGGCAGCGTAAAGGGCAGGGTTTTTGTCGTGGGTTTCTTCTGCTTATTACCCCCGACAAAAACAGAGCCGTGAATACCTTTGATCGCCAAAGCATCAAAGTCGAGCATGCCGTTTAGAATGTCGGTATGAATAAACCAGTCCACTTGCGGCGCGGTGGCGTAATTCTTAAGGGTGAATTCCCCGAATGAGGACACATCGAAATAGGTTTTATCCTGATCTTCGGCGATAGAGGGTTTAATCGTGGTTTTATCCAGTTTTATGGTGCCAAGGATATTGTCTGATTTTGCATCTGATCTGTAATCAGCCGTTAAATGCAGGTCAGGTTTTTTTAGGGTGAGTTTTAACACGCCTTCGGTTTTGAAGGGCGCCGCGCTGAGTGTGTTTTTTATCGTGAGGACGGGCTGCGCCAGATGGAGGAAAGATTCGGGGATATCGGCCTTTAATGTGAGTTTTGTTTGCTCTTTCAAGAAATCCCGAAGATCGCTTATGCGCTCGGGCGTAATCAATGTTTCTGACAGAATGGTGTTGTTATCGGGTTTCAGGGACGTTTTCCATTTAATGGCTTTTCTGCCAAAGGTCGTGCCATCCATATCAATGGTGTAATCATCGGCGGCTTTGCGCTCTATGATCGCGTGAATATTGCGCAAGGGCAGGGCGTGCCAATTTAGGGAGGCGATTTGCAAATCCCCAGTAATGGCCAGAGCCGGATGCTCGCCGTTTATGGCGTATTGCGTGTGCAGTTTTCCCACGCCGCGCCGTACATTGAATTGTGGTAGTGCTATTGTGATGTCACTGGCATCCGCATCAAGGGATATGGTGCTGTCGGGGCTCATTTTGCCATCAATTTTGGCAGAAAAGGCCAGCTTTCTTTGTGTGCTCGTGACATTGGCCTTGAACCGAATGCCGCCTGTTTTTTCCATGTCGACCAGCGCATTATATTTGACGTTGATGCCGCCAAAATCGTCGGTCAATAAATCAATAGAAGCATCATCAAAGGTGATCGTTCCTGCGGGGAAGTTTTGAAGGTTCTGGATAATTTCTTTGCTGTTTTCCCAGCCCGCAATACGGATGTCGAGATTATCAGAGAGCTCGCCCGTGAGCTTTAGCCCGTGGACGGTGATGTTTTGCGCGGAATACGGATCAATCAGGAATTTAAACAAAGAAAACTGAATGTTCATTTGTTCGATGGTGCTGAATTTATCGCTATCAAGGGCAATATCAGACAGGATGATCTGCCCGCGTTTATGTGTCAGTGTGCCATAGGCCAGTTTTTCAAACCCAAAGCGGTTAAAGCTTCCGATTATTTTCTCTTCGACCTTTTGGGGGATGTATACAAAATACGCATAGGACATGCCACCGATGACGGCAACAGAACACAGGGCAAGGAAAATAAGTACGATCTGTCTCATGGTTTGTTTCGGACTATCACACGTCAATATCTTCGACAAATTCGGCATTGTCTTGGATGAAACGATAGCGCGCTTCGGCATCTTTACCCATAAGCCGTTTCACCAAATCATCAACGTCGTCGGTATTTGTTGGTAAAATATCGTCCTCATCCGTGATTTCATCAGGATTGATCCCAAGGGCGGCCATCGCATCGGGCAGGGTTACGCGCAGTAACACGCGTGATTTCGGATTCATTGTTGTTTCTTTGAGCTGCGCGGCGGGCATTTCACCGAGACCCTTAAAGCGACTGACATCGACTTTGGTTTTTCCCTTAAAGGTGGTTTGCATAAGCTCTTCTTTATGCTCATCATCACGGGCATAGGCGCTTAATGTACCGCTGACCAGCCTGTATAGTGGCGGTTGCGCGATAAAGAGGTGACCTGTTTCAATCAGGTTTTTCATTTGGGTATAGAAGAATGTGACCAGCAAGGCCGCAATATGCGCGCCATCAACATCCGCATCGGTCATAATGATTACGCGCTCATAGCGGAGCTTTTCAAGATCAAAGTCCGCCCCGGAGCCGCAGCCCAGCGCTTGGATGAGATCCTGAATTTCCTGATTGGCGCGAATCTTGTCCTTAGACGCACTCACCACGTTCAGGATTTTTCCGCGCAAAGGCAAAATCGCCTGCGTTTCACGGTTGCGCCCCTGTTTTGCAGAGCCGCCCGCACTGTCACCCTCAACGATGAACAATTCGGTGTCGTTAGCATCGGTGCGGCTACAATCTGCCAATTTACCGGGCAGGCGCAATTTACGTGTGGCACTTTTACGTGCTGTTGCGCGGTCTTCCTTACGTCTTAGGCGGTCTTCGGCCTTATCGACGATGGCATTGAGCAGCTTTGTGCTGGATGTCGGGTCTTTTGAAAGCCAGAGGTCGAAATAATCTTTAACGGCGGTATCAACCAGTTTTGATACTTCGTTATTGACCAATCTTTCTTTGGTTTGCCCTTGGAATTGCGGGTTTGTAATGAAGACGGATAATAACACCGTCGCGCCGGACATGATGTCATCGGCTGTAATCAAAGAGGTTTTCTTTTGGCCTGTCATATCACCATAAGAGCGCAAACCCTTGGACAGCGCGTTGCGCAGGCCGGTTTCATGGGTTCCGCCAGATGGTGTTGGCACAGTGTTACAATAGGAATGTATAAAACCATCGCCATGTTCCAACCACTGCACAGCAAACTCAACGCGCCCTGCATCATCGGGCAGTTTCACATTGCCATGAAAAGCGTTCACAGCAACGGTTGGTTTGTCCTTTAATGTGGCTTCGAGGTAATCCAGTAATCCGTTCGGGAATTTGAATACGGCCTCAGGCGGGATTTTGCTTTCGGGCTTGATCAGGTCGGGGTCGCATTTCCAGCGGATTTCAACGCCAGAGAATAAAAACGCCTTAGAGCGCAGAATCTGAAATAACCATGCGGGTTTAAAACCGATCTTATCGCCGAATATTTCGGGATCAGGGTGGAAACAAACGGTTGTGCCTCTGCGGTTATGAACAGGGCCGAGTTCCTCAAGCTTTGTAACAGGGATGCCGCGTGAGAAGCTTTGTTTATAGAGCTGTTTATCGCGCGCAACCTCAACCCACATATCATCGGACAGGGCGTTGACCACGGAAATACCAACACCGTGAAGTCCGCCTGATGTTTGATAGGCTTTGTTATCGAATTTACCGCCGGCATGGAGCATCGTCATAATGACTTCCAGCGCGGATTTATCGGGGAATTTTTTGTGGGGCTTTACCGGAATACCGCGCCCGTTATCGCGAATGGTGACGATATTGCCTTTATCGAGGGCAAATTCGATCCAGTCAGCATATCCCGCGACGGCTTCATCCATTGAGTTATCAATGATTTCACCAACAAGGTGGTGATAGGCGCGCTCATCCGTGCCGCCGATATACATACCGGGGCGCATTCTAACGGGCTCAAGCCCTTCGAGAACTTCAATGGAGGTTTCATCATAATCGGACATGGGGAATGATAATCCTTTTTCGAGCCAAAATAAATACGGAACGCGCATAATCCTTAATGTTATGCACCTATAGAATCAATATGTTTTTGGAAAAAAGACAAACAAAACTTGTTTCCCTCCCCAAATGGGGGGTACTATATTACATCTCGATTTCCGCGCATATCGAACATATTATTTTTATAAAGCAAGGGGCATTATGCATACAAGAAGATTGGTATTTTTGAATTTTCTACTCCTTTTTAGCGCTATCTTTTTCGGATTATTGCCTTCTCAGGCAAACGCACAGGGGAGGTCGCAGGATATTTTTGAGCGGTTTAAAAAGCCGATGCCTAAACTCAAACTGCTGACGGATGAAGAATTTCTTGAGGTTACGAAGCCTGTTGAGAAAGAGCCATATGGCGACGAATCCCTCGCCTATAGCATGCGCATTGATAAAACATGGGAAGATGGCGTTGATAGAAGTTCCAGTAACTCTGTTTTGAGTGAGAAGCTGTTTCTTGAGTTGAACTCTTTCCTTGGTAAGCCGACCATTGCAGGGCGTAGCCGCATTGAAGTTCAAGGCTTGAACATGGAGGGGAACCTGACTGCCGAGCAATGGTATATCCGTTATATTCTGGAATCGGGTTATACGACCGAAGGGTTTATCACACATAACGTCGATAAAGTTGAATCCCTGATGGTGGTGATGGAAAAAGATTATTCTTATTACCTCAGGACGCTTGTGATGATTAATGGTGCGAAGGTGATTATGGTCAAATATTATGTGCCCATTCATTACATTCAAGAACAAGCCGTGATGCAGGCTATGGTATTATCCTCCTTCAATTTGACAAATAAAAAAGAGCGCGTCTTTGATTCTATGGTGTCTTATCGTTTCCTTGATATTGCAGAATTTAAATACCCCCCGAACTGGAGAGTATACGCAAAGCCCGTTCGTAATGTTGACCGTCTTGATGTGACGTTGTTGAACATGAAAGAGGTCGCAGGCCCCGCAGGATCGGTTGCCTCCAGTACGACGGAAGGGAAGCTTGATGTTACGGTGGTATCGTCGGCTGTGAAGAATACGTTGGTCGAGGAGATTAACGATTATAAGAAGAAAATCGAATCCGAAGGGATGTTGGTTGGTGAAAAATTGAAAGAAAATTACGATTTCAAATATGCCGATAATATCGATTTCGGCCTGACCGAAGTTTACAAGGGTATTGATAGTGCCGATAACTTAAGCGAATACGAGTTTTGGTTCACGGTACTGGTTGGCGGGAATTACTATTATTTCATCATGCTGCTAACACCGTCACGGAATGAATCTTTCGCGACATGGGCGGATAACAGCCAGAACTACAAGCTTATGCTTGCTGAGTTTAAGCCGATGGTTGGCGCATTTTTGGAAAGAGACTGATTGTTGAGGTTATTGAACGGCTGGGGTTCATTTTAAAAATAAACAGCCAGCCGATTCTTGTCGACGAAGAGTCTGCGTCTTATTTCTTATCCTGAATAATACATATCAACTTCCACAGGGTGCGTGGTCGTTTCATAGCGCTCTATCTCTGCGGTTTTGAGTGCGATAAAGGAATCGATCAACGGCTTGGTGAATACGTCACCTTTCAATAGAAATTCGTGATCGCCCTGAAGTGCATCCAAAGCCTGACGCAGAGAGCTACAGACATGCGGGATCGCATCGCTTTCCTCTTTGGGTAAGGTGTAAAGATTCTTATCCATGGCATTGCCCGGGTGGATTTTGTTCTCAATACCATCAAGACCGGCCATCAACAGAGCCGAAAATGCAAAATATGGGTTGGAGAGCGGATCGGGGAAGCGCACTTCGATACGGCGACCTGACGGGCTGTTCGCGTAAGGGATGCGGCATGCGGCAGATCTGTTGCGCGCGGAATAGGCGAGCAAGACGGGCGCTTCAAAACCCGGAATGAGGCGTTTGTAACTGTTTGTCGTCGGGTTGGTAAAGGCGTTCAATGCGCGGGCATGTTTTAAAATACCCCCAATATAGTAAAGCGCATCTTCCGATAAATCCGCATATTGCTTACCTGAAAATACCGGCTTACCCGATTTCCAGATGGATTGATGTACATGCATGCCTGACCCGTTATCGCCATTGATCGGCTTGGGCATGAAGGTCGCCGTCTTGCCATAGCTGTGCGCGACGTTATGAACGGCATGTTTATAGAGCTGCACGTTATCGGCGGATTCTAATAAAGAGGCAAATTTAATACCGAGTTCGCACTGGCTTGGGGCAACCTCATGGTGATGTTTTTCAACGCTCACGCCCATGCTCTCAACAACGCTGAGCATTTCTGCGCGAATATCGGACAGGCTATCCACGGGGCTTTCGGGGAAGTAGCCACCCTTGACAGCGGGGCGATGCCCCATATTGCCCGTGGGATAGTCGCGCCCCTTGTTATAAGGGCCTTCTTCACCGTCCAGTTGATAGGACACGGTGTTGGATTCGGTTGTGACCTTAACGTCATCAAAAATAAAGAATTCAGGCTCCGGCCCGAAATAAGTAGTATCGCCAAGGCCTGACTTTTTCAGGTAATTCTGCGCGGCTTTCGCAACAGATCGCGGGTCAAGCGGGTAGGGCGCGTTCGTTGTCGGGTCATAAACATCACAAAAGACCTTTATGGTTTTTTGCGCGGCAAACGGGTCATAGGTCACGCGGCTAATGTCGGGTTTGAGCAACATGTCCGATTGGTGTATGTCCTGCCATCCGGCGATAGATGATCCGTCAAAGGTAATGCCGCCTTCAATCAAGCTTTTGTCAAAGGTGCTGATATGTTGGGCGGTATGGTGCCATTTTCCGCGGATATCCGTGAAATTAAAATCAATAAACTGCACGCCCTGATCGTCAACATATTTTAAAATATCGGCTGGGGACTTAAAGGAAAGTTTGTATTTGCTCACGAAAAAACCCTTATCTTGGAAAGCGATGTGCCAGTTTTAGCATGGAGAAAGCATTCCGACAAGAATGATTGATAAGAGAATTCTCGCGCGATTATGTGATTATACCCTTGACCTTCTGATCTTATATATTATAGACATTGATACTCAATTTTGTGGCGGTCGTAGTTCAGTTGGTAGAACACTCGGTTGTGATCCGAGACGTCGCGGGTTCAAGTCCCGTCGGTCGCCCCATTTTCCCCCTAGAGTAAGTTATCTTTAAAATGGCTGCTGCATTTGATATGCAGCCCACCCGCGTCTTTTAAAAAGTTTTCGCACAGCGAAAAGGGTTCAAGTCCCGTCGGTTGCCCCATTTTCCCCCTTTAAAATATGCATCATATTTGATTTGAAGCCCCCGCGCTTCGTCCTTAAAGTGTCCCGTGTGATAACAGGCGCGACTTATAATCCATTGCACACGCGGTCTCAAAGGCGTTGTTTGTGGTTTAAAGAGGGGCTGAAACAGTGGTTGAACGCCCCTGAAATCATAGGTATTGGACTGGTTGCATTGGATATTGCCGAAAATATTATGAATGTTTTAAAAGAAATACTTGGAATCGTGAAAAAAGTAGGGTAAAAAGCCGCAATCAAGTTCGCGTGAGAACGCGTTTACGCACCTGTGCGGGTGTGGCGAAATTGGTAGACGCGCCAGATTTAGGTTCTGGTGTCCATCGGACGTGGGGGTTCAAGTCCCTTCACCCGCACCATTAAAATTAAAAAGCCGCGCGAAACGGCTTTTTTTTTACATTAAATATCGTGACAATAATGATGACGTAACAAAGAGAAGATAAGAGCAATGCAAGTAAAGCAACTTAAGCAAGATGGTTTAAATCACGAGTTGGAAATTACAGTCGATGCTGGCGAAATCGCCAAGCGCGTCGATGTAAGACTTAACGAAGTTAGCAAAACAATCAAAATGCCCGGCTTTCGTCCCGGAAAAGTGCCTCTTGCGTTGATGAAACAAAAATACGGCAAGGCCGTTATGGGCGAAGTTTTGGAATCCGCTGTGAATGAAACATCACAAAAAGCGTTGGAAGAGCAAGACATCACACCCGCATTACAGCCAAAGATTGAAGTGACATCCTTTGATGAAGGCAAAGACCTTGTTTTTACAATGGCGATTGAAGTTTTGCCAAAAATAAAAGTGAAAGATTATAAGGGCTTTAAACTAACGCGTTTGGTTGCTAAGGCCGATGATAAAGCTATTGATGAATCATTGGAGCGTATCGCGGCAATGCGTAAGAGCACGAAGCCGATTGAAGGCAAGCGCGCAACAAAATCAGGTGATACAGTCGTCATGGATTTCAAAGGCCGCACTGCGGACGATAATGTTGAACATCCGGGCATGGCCGCTGAAGGTCACCACCTTGAGCTTGGTGCAGGCCAGTTTATTCCGGGCTTTGAAGATCAGTTGATCGGCAAAAAAGCCGGTGACGATGTCGAAGTTAAGGTTGCTTTCCCTGAAGAATATGGCGCGGCAGAGCTTGCCGGGCGCGATGCAATCTTTGATGTGACCATCCACGCAATCCACGAAACTGTTCAGGCAAAGATTGATGACGAATTCGCACAATCTTTGGGTATGGACGATGTAAAGGCGTTGCGTAAGGCCGTTGAAGACCAAAGCAATCAAGAATTTAACGCGCATAGCCGTCTAAGATTGAAAAAGGACTTGCTGGATCAGTTGGATGAAGCACATGACTTTGACATTCCACAAGGCATGAAGGCGTTGGAATTTGATAACATTATGAATCAAGTGAAAATGGACAATCAACAGCGCGGCGTTAAAGAAGAGCCGAGCGAAGATGAGAAAAGCGAATTGCAAGACATCGCCGAGCGCCGCGTGCGCCTTGGGTTGGTTCTTGCGGAAATTGGTAAAGAGAACAACATTCAAATTGCTGATGCGGAATTGCAAAAAGCGGTTATTACCGAAGCGCAAAAATATCCCGGTCAGGAAAAAGAAGTGTTTGATTACTTCGCCAAGAATCGTGATGCGCTGGAATCTTTGCGTGCTCCTTTATATGAAGACAAGGTCGTTGATTTCATTATTGAGCTTGCTGATGTTAAGGACAAGGACGTAACAGTCGAAGAATTGACAGCCGAAGAAGATCTTACGCCAAAGAAAAAGCCCGCCAAGAAAAAGGCAGCGGCGAAAAAAGAAACCGGCGATAAAAAAGACGAAAAATCAAAGGATGAAAAGCCTAAGGCTAAAAAAGCTCCGGCTAAAAAAGCGCCTGCGAAGAAAAAAGCGTCTTAATAGAATAGAAAATATTTATACAAACGTCTTGAACAAGCCGTACCGTGTGGTACGGTTTGTTTTGACTCGTGCGTTCGTGCATGAATGAGTCGCCTATGTAATACTTACTTTAATCAAAAAGAAGCAGCGAAAATATGACTGAACGTGATCCCCTCGATACTTATATGAACCACCTCGTGCCCACCGTTATTGAGCAAACAAACAGAGGCGAACGTGCCTTTGATATTTATTCACGCCTTTTGAAAGAGCGGATTATCTTTTTGACAGGTGAGGTGAATGATTACGTTTCTGCGTTGATCTGTGCACAGTTGCTGTTTTTGGAATCGGAAAATCCGAATAAAGAAATTTCATTTTATATCAACTCTCCGGGCGGTGTCGTGACCTCTGGTTTGGCGATGTATGACACGATGCAATATATCCGCCCTAAGGTCTCTACGGTCTGTATCGGGCAGGCAGCGTCTATGGGCTCTTTCTTGCTTATGGCGGGTGAGCCGGGCATGCGTTATTCCTTGCCAAGCTCTCGTATCATGATTCACCAGCCATCAGGCGGTGCACGTGGGCAGGCATCTGATATTGAAATTCAGGCAAAAGAAATCATACGTTTGCGCAGAGCGTTGAACGAGGCCTATGTCAAACATACTGGCCAAAAACTGAAAACCGTTGAAGATGCGATGGATCGCGATAATTTCATGAGCGCGGAAGAAGCCAAGAAATGGGGTTTGATTGACCATGTTGTGGCTTCAAAACCTGTGCCGGCTGAAGACGGTGCTAAGAAAAAATAAATAATTCATACGTATAATGATAAATGCTCTGCAGTGGTGAATGACGGTGCAGGGCATTTTTTTATTTTGAGAAGAAAACAATGAAAAGGCTTTAAGATACCGCGTTTTCAGGGCATAATATAAGCAAGCTATAAAAAGGATTTCACGACATGTTAGACAACGAAAACACGTCTTTTGCGGTGCTGCCATTGCGCGATATTGTGGTATTTCCACATATGATCGTGCCCCTGTTCGTAGGGCGAGAAAAATCAGTGCAGGCGCTGGAACATGTGATGCACTCCGATAAGCAGATCATTCTGGTGACGCAAAAAACACCGACAGAAGATGACCCAACCGCGCAGGATTTATATTCCGTTGGTACGATTGGTACGATATTACAGTTGTTAAAACTGCCCGATGGCACGGTTAAGGTGCTGGTTGAGGGGGGCGAACGCGTTCGCCTGAGCGATATGACGGAAGAAAACGGCTATCTGGAGGCCAACGCCATTCCGATCCTTGATACATCTGTACAAGATGATGAGCTGGAAGCCTTGTCGCGCACTGTTGTGTCTCAGTTTGAACAATATGTGAAATTGAATAAAAAGATTCCACCCGAAGTTATCGTTTCCATCAATCAAATTGATGAAGTGTCAAAGCTGTCCGATACTGTGGCATCGCACCTTGCATTGAAAATCGACCAAAAGCAGGAATTGCTGGAGCTTGAAACCACCGCGGAGCGTCTGGAAAAGATTTACAGCTTCATGGAAGGCGAGATTGGCGTGCTTCAAGTTGAGAAGCGCGTGCGCAGCCGCGTCAAACGCCAGATGGAAAAAACTCAACGCGAATATTATTTGAATGAGCAAATGAAAGCCATTCAAAAAGAATTAGGCGA
>TARA_R110001592_G_scaffold20761_10_pt1 | contig 56606 bp, 62 predicted proteins | sample TARA_R110001592 | Tara Oceans TARA_R110001592 (sample SAMEA4398387) | marine metagenome | biome: Polar Biome; feature: [SRF] surface water layer (ENVO:00010504); material: water (ENVO:00002006), including particulate matter (ENVO:01000060) such as... | depth 5 m | reverse complement strand
TGCAGCATTTAGTAGTTTTGCTAATAGTATAAACAATATTGACATAGAACAACCCGGTGCTGGTCTAGTGGCTGGATTTGAACGAGTGGGCAAAACAATAAGTGGTGCCGGTAATACTCTTGGACTAGCATTAGGAGTAAGTGGAAACTTTGTTGCAGCACTTGGTGTAAAGGCAGCGGCAGCGGCTGTAAACATTGCTACATTTGTAGCAGGACTTGCACTTGGTGACCTCGACAAGATGAGCATGGAATACAAAAAAGCAGCCAACAATGGCGCGCTGTTTGGACAAAGCATGCTTAACTTTAGAACCTTTGCACACACTGCTGGACTTACAATGGGGCAGTTCAATAATGTTCTTCAAAAAAACAGAGAACAGGTTAGCATGTTTGGCATGGCAACTACAGAAGGTGCAGCACAGTTTTCAAATGCAAATTCAAGAGTAATTAGAGACTATGGTGGTGCTTTTCAGCGCATGGGAATGACGTTTGAAGAAATAGGCAACAACACAGCAGAATACCTAGCAGCAATTGCAGAAGGTACACCAGGCGTGTACAATAATGCAATAAGTTTAGATGAGGTTACCAAAGGTGCATTTGATCTTGCTGTACAGCAAAAAGCACTAGCAGCAATTAACGGTACAACCATAGAACAAGAAAAAGAAAAAATGCGCATGCAACGCAAAGATGCGCAAATGAACGCTATACTTATGGGTATGAGCCAAAAAGAACGTGAAGCAGTGCAAGCACTAAGCGCACAGTTTCCACAGGCAACACAGTTTATTAAAGAGTTTGTTGCATTTGGTGGCCCAGTTACAAAAGCAGGAAACATGCAAGCAGCAATGTTGCCAACACTTACAAATGCACTTAGTGATACAATAACATCAGTGCAAGGTGGTGCTGATCTTAAGCCTAGTCTAGAAACACTGAATCGAATTGCTAAAAGCAGTGGTGCAATTATTCAAGAAACAGAAGCAATGGCAGACTTAGTAAAATTAGGGGTTGCTGGAAGTACAAACAGTTTTGTACAAATGGCAGAAAAGAATTTTCAAGCCCAGTTTGAATTAATGAATAAAGTTAATGGCGGTGTCGTTGATAACGTACTAGCAGAACTAACAACTAAAGCCAACGGAGCAATTGGCGATTTTGTAATGGCAATAGATCCTGCTGCAACTGCAGCAAACAAATTTACTGAAGCATTGCAAACAAGTTCTACTTCTATTAGTTCTTTGTTTGATGCAGGTTATAGAAGTGATGTTGGTGCCGCTGCTCTTACCACCCTAGCAAATTCAGTCACAGCACTAGCGCAAGGATTGCAGAGTGCAGGAATAAAATTTGGTACAGATATAAGAGTTACAGGAACAACAGTTCCGGATGTTGCTAACGTAGGCGCAGGTGCACAGGGTAGGTTAAGTCAATTAGATGGTGGGGTTACTGACGCGGCACTAGGCATGCTACCAGGTGATCTGGGTACTAAAATTAGCGAGGGTCTAAGCGGACTTTCACAAATGGTGCTAGGCACAAATGATATTGCACAAAAACAACTAGTAGTTCAAGAGGATCTAGTTAAGAAAGCAGCAGAACAAGTGCGTATCAACAACGAATTAGTAGCGGCACTCCGATAACAATTAAAAATTAGGTAAATACGCAATAAGGTAGTACAATAAAGCATGAGTTGGAAAAAACATTTCACTGTTGTAAAAGACGCAAGTCCACTTACAAACACACAAGGCGGAACTGACGGTACAAAGTACAGTCACTATAGTAGTCACTTGCCTGAGGTATATTCAGGACATCCAAATCGTACAGAACGCTATGGTCAGTACGAAACCATGGATATTGACAGTGAGATTAATGCTGCACTGGATATTCTTGCAGAGTTTTGTACACAAACAAACACTGAGAATGGCACAGGATTTGATATTCACTTCTATGATACTCCCACTGAGAGTGAAGTTGAAATTATTAAACAGCAACTTATTAACTGGAACAACCTTAACGACTTTGATAAAAGATTGTTTAAAATTTTCCGTAATACACTAAAATACGGAGATCAAGTATTCATCAGAGATCCAGAAACATTTGAATGGTTCTGGGTAGAAATGAACAAAGTCACAAAGATTATTGTTAATGAAAGTGAAGGCAAGAAGCCAGAACAGTATATTATCAAAGACATTAATCCTAACTTTGAAAATTTGACAGCAACAGCAAACACATACGGTGATGTTGGCAGTCAAGGTGATCTCTACAAGAACAGAGGCTATATACAGCCTAGTAACTTGTATGATGGATCAGGTGGTGCTAGTGCGCAGGGACGTTTTGATCGTGCGCTAAACGAAAAAGCCATTGAAGCAGAACATATTGTACACAACAGCCTAACAGAAGGACTGGATCCTAACTGGCCCTTTGGCAACAGCATATTAGAACAAGTGTTTAAAGTATACAAGCAAAAAGAACTGCTTGAAGATGCTATTATCATATACCGTATTCAACGTGCGCCAGAGCGCAGAGTATTCTATATTGATGTAGGCAACATGCCTAGTCATATGGCTATGAGTTTTGTTGAGCGTGTAAAGAATGAAATACACCAAAGACGTATACCTAGTAAAACAGGTGGCGGTGTTAACATCATGGACACAACATACAATCCACTTAGCACAAACGAAGATTACTTCTTTCCACAAACTGCAGAAGGCAGAGGCAGTAAAGTTGATACACTGCCAGGCGGTACTAATCTAGGTGAGATTGATGATCTAAAATTCTTTACTAACAAACTATTCCGTGGCTTGCGTATTCCTAGTAGTTACTTGCCAACAGGTTTAGACGAAGGTGCTGCAGCATACAATGATGGTCGTGTTGGTACAGCAATGATACAAGAGAAACGCTTTAATGAATATTGTATGAGACTACAAAGACTAGTAGCAGCAACGTTTGATAGAGAGTTTAAAATGTTCCTCAAGTGGCGTGGTGTCGAAATTGACAACAGTACATTTGATTTGCGTTTTAATGAGCCACAAAACTTTAGCAGTTACCGTGAAACTGAAATGGATCAGGCACGGATCAACACATTCCAAGCACTGGAAGGTTATCCTTATATGAGCAAACGTTTTCTTATGGGACGTTTCTTGGGTATGACTGAGGAAGAGATGCTTGAAAACAGTAAACTATGGCGTGAAGAGAATCAGGACATCAGTGTTGAAAGTGAACTGCCTAGTATGCGTAGTGTTGGTGTAACCAGCGGTGGCATACAAGCAGACATGGATGCATTTGAACCAGATCTAGCACCAGATGTTGATGCTGGCGCAGAAGCAGGTGGTGAAGAAGGTGGAGAAGCAGGTGCTGAAGGCACTGAAAGTCCAGTCGGAAGTGTAGCACCCGCAGATACTGACACATAAGTAAAATATGACAGTAAAATTCGAGAATATCCTAGCGGCAGCAAACCGCATACACCCTTACATATTCAAAACACCACTACTAGAATCCCCCAGTTTAAATAAAAAACTTGGCAAGCGATTGCTAGTAAAGGCTGAATGTTTGCAATACACTGGATCGTTTAAGATGCGTGGTGCAGCAAATGCAGTCTATAGTTTAGATGATAGTGTAAAACATATTGTTGCTTTCAGTAGTGGCAGTCATGCACTTGGCAGTGCTAGAGCCGCTGCATTAAGAGGGCTTCGTGCTACAATTGTTATGCCTAAAGATGCACCTCCCAATAAAATGGAAATTGCCAAAAGTCTAGGTGCAGAGATAGTGACATACACACGCTTCAAGGAATCGCGTGAACAAATTGGTGCCGAACTTGCAGAAAAATATAACGCAGAACTTATACCCAGTTTTGACGATCCAAGAATAATTGCTGGACAAGGCACTGTTGGATTGGAAATAGCACAACAAGCAATGGAAAAAGGTGTTAAACCAGATGCAGTTATAGCCTGTGTTGGCGGAGGCGGTCTATGTAGTGGACTAGGAATAGCAGTACATGCAATGATGCCTGATGTAAAAATTTGGTGTGCAGAGCCTGAATTCTATGATGATACTAAACGTAGTATTGAATCAGGAAAAATTGAAACTGTGGCAGATACTAGCGTACATACAATTTGTGATGCTGTTGTTAATCGTCAACCTGGCAATCTTACTTTTCCTATTATGAAACAACATTTGTCAGGCGGTGCAGTAATTAGTGAACAAGACACACTTAGAACTATAAAAACACTGTTTGAATATTTTAAGATTGTTGTAGAGCCTGGCGGCGCAATAGCAGTAGCAGCCGCATTAACAGGACAGCATCCTAGTAATGCTGAAACCATAGTTGCAGTGGCAACTGGAGGCAATATCGAACCTGCTATCTTTTCACAAGCACTAAATGTAGATCCATATTTCTAGGATAAATACTTTTATGTTATTATTTGAATTAGATAATCCAAAAGCAAAAGAAGAAAAGCAGTATCAGGATAGCACAGCGGCTATGCCAACTGATACTCGTAAGACACGTCTTACCCTAGAGCAATTAAGCAAATTGCGCAAACTTAGCGATCTTAAATCAGTCGAATATCAAGAGTCTGTAAAAGAAATTAGACGCCAGTTTGCACCTGCGCCAGCAGCATAAACCCTTAGTATATTTTTGAGTCCAAAAAGTACGCATTTTACCCTATATAAATAGTTATTACTAAATAAAACTACAAATGCCTTATGAATATAGGAGTTATACAAATGACAAGCAAGTATGAGCAATTGATTGAACTGTTTATCGCAGAAGATGAGCAGGGCGCAAAAGATTTGTTCCATGAAATCGTGGTTGAGAAGTCACGTGACATCTATGAGGGTCTCACAGATGAGGATCAAGTTGAAGAAACTGCAGAAGTAGACGAAGATACAGTCGAAGAAGATGAAGCAGTAGAAGAATCAGATTTTGACGAAGCAGAACTAGGTGGCGATGCTGCCGATGATATGATTGACGACATCGAAGCCGATGAAGAAGGTCTATCATTGGAAGATGAGCATGAAGGCGATGACGACATGGAAGACCGTGTTGTCGATCTAGAAGATGCATTAGACGAATTGAAAGCAGAGTTTGAAGCACTTATGGGTGCAGACGATGCTGACGACGGCGACGCAATGGACATGGAGCCAGAAATGGATATGGACATGGACATGGGCGACGAAGAAGGTGAAGAAGAAGAAGAGGAAATGGAAGCAGTCGGAGAAGAGACTGACGAAATGGTTCGCGAATACACTGAAAAGGCGCCAGCGCCTGTAACAAGTGAAGAAGGCGACGGATCAGCAGGTCCAGTGGCTGGCAAAAACCCGATGTCAACAGGTGCTAAAGCAGCAATGTCATCAGGTGAAGAGTCAGGTGCACCAACCCCAACTTCAACAACACAAACCGATGCGCAAAATCCAAAAGGCGCAACAATGAGTAAAGCATAATTTCTATGTTGTACTTGAGAGAAAACCTAACGTTCCAAGAAGCAAATGTTGTTGTTGAAGCAGCAGAAAATTCTATGGGCGGCAAGGATCTCTACATGAAAGGCATTTGTATTCAGGGCGGGGTTAAAAACGCAAACGAGCGTGTTTACCCTGTCGCTGAGATTACTGATGCTGTAACTACCATCAACGAGCAAATTAAAAACGGAAATAGCGTTTTAGGCGAAGTTGACCATCCAGATGATCTCAAAATTAATCTTGATCGAGTATCACATATGATTGAAAGTATGTGGATGGATGGACCTAACGGATATGGTAAATTGAAGATTCTTGAAACACCTATGGGTCAACTTGTGAAAACAATGATCGAGGGTGGAGTAAAATTAGGAGTTAGTAGCAGAGGCAGTGGAAACGTTAGCGAATCCACTGGTCAAGTTGCTGATTTTGAAATTGTCACAGTAGATGTTGTGGCACAACCCAGTGCACCAAACGCATACCCAGTAGCGATTTACGAAGGACTACTTAATATGCGTGGGGGGCATAAAGTACTTGACATGGCTCGCGAAGCAAGCGGCGACACTAAAGTACAAAAATACCTGAAAGAAGAGATGACTCGACTTATCAGGGACTTAAAGATCTAGGAGATCAAAATGCTAGATGCTATCAAACCACTATTGGATAGCGACCTCGTTAATGAGGAAACTCGTTCTGAAATTGCCGAACAATGGGAAGCAAAGATTAACGAAACTCGTCAACAGGTTACTGCAGAACTTCGTGAGGAGTTTGCACAACGCTATGAGCATGATAAATCTACTATGGTTGAAGCCTTAGATCGTATGGTTACTGAAGGTCTCACTACTGAGATTGCTGCTATCGCTGAAGAGCGTAAAGCAATTACAGAAGACCGTGCCAAGTTTGTTGCAAGAATGCAAGAATCAAGTGGCACGTTTGACCAATTTTTAGTGAAAACACTTAGTGAAGAGATTAAGGAATTAAAATCTGAAAGAGCAGATCAGCAAGCACTTGTAGGCAAACTCGAAGAGTTTGTTACTGCACAACTTGCAGAAGAAATTTCAGATTTCCAAAAAGATCGTAACGATGTTGTTGAAACTAAAGTTCGTTTAGTAAAAGAAGCTCGTACAAAGTTTGATGAACTTAAAACTAAGTTTGTTAAGCATACAAGCAAAGCAGTAAACGAAGCAGTAACAGGCTATCTAAAAGGTGAAATGACTCAACTTAAAGAAGATATTCAAATCGCAAAAGAAAATACTTTCGGACGTAAAATATTCGAAACTTTTGCAACAGAATTTTCTACAAGTCACTTAAATGAAAATCAAAAAATTAAGGAACTAGAAGCAGCAGTCCAAACGGCTACTGCAGAAGTTACTCAAGTAAATGAGAGTCTTGAAGAGAAGTCAAAGTTAGTTGAGAGCAAGGAGCAAGAAATTGCTTTGATTAATGAGGGTGTAGAGCGTAAAGAAACACTAAACACACTTCTTAAGCCACTCAACAAAGATAAGGCAGCGATTATGACTGACTTACTAGAAAGCGTACAAACTTCAAAATTGAAGCCTGCTTTCGACCGTTACTTGCCAGCAGTACTGGACGGGAAATCAATGATTAAAGAAAGTAAAAAATCTGTAATCAAAGAAAGCCGCACAGAAATGACAGGTAATAAAGAACAAAAAACAGTCCAAGTTGAAGAAGGAAACGATAATATCGTTGATATCCGTAAACTTGCTGGCTTAGCGAAAATATAAAGTACAACAGAGGAGACAATTAATGTCAGACGTACTATTAGAAAGCCGTTGGGATGATACCAAAGACGCACTTCTTGAAGGTCTAGAAGGTAATCGCCGCAACAGCATGAGTGTTGTTTTAGAAAACACTCGCAAATACTTGAAAGAGGCAGCAACTTCAGGCGCATCAGCATCAGGTAACGTAGCAACACTTAACCGTGTAATTCTACCTGTTATCCGTCGTGTAATGCCAACAGTTATTGCAAACGAAATCGTTGGTGTTCAGCCAATGCAAGGCCCAGTTGGTCAAATTCACACATTGCGTGTACGCTATGCAGAAGCAGCAAACTCAACAGCGAGTTCACCTTTTGACACAGATACACTAGCAGGTGACGAAGCACTATCACCGTTCAAAATTGCTACAGCATATTCAGGCTCACTTACTACAGGTAAGGGTGAAGTAACTGCAGCAAAAGAAGGTACAGGCGGTCGTGCGTTAAGTATCCAGATCTTGAAGCAGCCTGTCGAGGCAAAAACTCGTAAGTTGCAAGCTCGCTGGACATTTGAAGCAGCACAAGATGCACAGTCAATGCACGGTATTGATGTTGAAGCAGAAGTAATGGCAGCTCTTGCACAAGAGATCACTGCTGAAATCGACCAAGAAGTTCTTGGTTCACTTCGTTCATTAGCAGCAACAGAAGAGACTTTCAACCAGTCAACAGTTTCTGGTACAGCAACATACGTTGGTGATGAGCATGCAGCTCTTGCAGTGCTTATTAACCGTACAGCAAACAAAATTGCACAGCGCACACGTCGTGGTGCAGGTAACTATGCAGTTGTTTCACCACAGGCACTTACAGTGCTTCAGAGTGCATCAACTAGTGCATTTGCTCGTACAACAGAAGGCACATTTGAGGCACCTACAAACACTAAGTTTGTTGGAACACTTAACGGTGCAATGCGTGTATATGTCGATTCATATGCAGCAGACGATACAGCGGTGCTTGTTGGCTATAAAGGCTCAAGTGAAACTGATGCAGCAGCATTCTATTGCCCATACATCCCGTTAATGTCAAGTGGCACAGTACTTGATCCATCAACATTTGAGCCAGTCGTATCATTCATGACACGTTATGGTTATGTTGAACTTTCAAATACAGCGTCTTCACTTGGTAATGCAGGTGACTATGTTGGTGAAGTGGCGATGTCAAACATCACATTCTCATAAGTCGTGAACTTGAAGGAGAAGAGAAAATGACAACAAGAATACTCAGAGGTAAGGCTATTACCCTTGCAACTGCTAGTCATACAGGTAAAGATGGAGATTTATTCTTCGATGATTCAACCAATCAGTTCTTTATCTCTGACGGTAGTACAGCAGGCGGTGTTGGTCTAACACTCAGTTATAAACGAAACGTTGTGGCAAGTACTGCCGCAACACTAGCACCAACTGTAGCACAGTCAGGTAGTATCTTTACTATCAACCGTGCAGCAGGTACAGTAGTGACACTGCCAGCAGCAACAGCAGGTTTAGAGTACAGTTTCCACGTTGGAACAACTGTTACTTCAAACACATTAACTGTTAATGCTGCAACTAGTGCAGACGTACTACAAGGTTGTCTTATTATGGTAGATAAGGACAACATCGGTAGCGTAGTTGCTACTAATGCAGGTGCAACACTTGGACTAGACATCCCGGCAGCGGCTGATCACCAGTACGTTGCTGATGGTGACACAAAAGGACGTTTCATTGGTAGCATGCTTAACTATGTATGTATCACAGACGCTCTTTGGTATGTGACTGGCGTCAACTTTAGTGATGGCACACTCGCAACAGCGTTTACCTAAGTTTAAAATTAACAATATGGCACTCCTTTTTTTAGGGGGTGCCATTTTTTTTACCCAAAATATAGATTGACTTTTCGCTATGGTTCTGTTACATTATAATAACATCAAGGAGACTATTATGGTTGAAGAAGAAATGTTAAAGAAACATCACTGGCGCTGGGGCGATATAAGATATATTGATCCTGCAATTTCCTATGAATGCAGTGGTGGATTTGATGACAAACCCGCACACGCTCCAATGAACATGGTTATGGGTACCGCTGATGTAGTGCTTGTTTGTCCTATTTGCCAAACAATGTTTGGTAATTTAGAACGTATGGAAAGCACATCTGTACAATCAAGAATTCGTGAAGCAGAGCGTAATAAAAAAGAAAACGCTAAAAAAGTAAAACAAGATCAAGTCACACAAGAAAGTGAGCAAGGTACTTTTAAAACACTAGGCGCACCGGGTGCTGAACAAGAAGAATCCTTTACTGATAAAGTATTAAACGCATTTAAACGTAAAAAGTGAACAAAGACTTTGCCTTCATATTAGGTAATGGACAAACAAGATTACAAGTAGACTGTAAAGGTCTGCTTGACTGTGGTGCTGTCTACGGCTGTAATAGAATATATGAAGAGTTTGCCCCTACAGTGCTAGTAAGCACAGATAAAGGCATGGCACACGAAATACAAAACACGGGATACAGTAGTCGCAATGTACACTATGTTCGTGAGCAATGGAAAATAGAAAATAGTGGCGCAAATATATTACCAAAAGAGTACACAGGAATGAGCAGCGGGCCTGCTGCACTAGGACTAGCATCAGATACTTGTGCAAATTATTTTTTTCTTATAGGCATGGATTTAAAAGGCATTAACAACACTATTAATAACATATATGCAGGTACTAAAAACTACAAGGACAAATATGACAGTCCTATACATTTTGGTAACTGGGTAGATCAAATGTTAAGTATAATGCAGAAGTATCCAACCAAACGTTTTATGCATGTAAATCCTTTGGATAACTTTACAGATGACAAATTATTAAAATTTGAAACTTTTGAAACAATCAGTTTGGATGTATTTCAAGGCATGATAAATAATACAAGTTAAGGATTACTATAATGAGTCAAACAAAAAGTATTACAGGTGACTACACCATTACAGGTACAGGTAGTTTAAGATCTGGCTTTGGAGAGGCAGTATTCAGTGCTCCTCCTTTCGTTCCTGGTTTCCAAGAACGTATAGGTGTTCATGTTCTTGATAATCACACTGCCATGCATGAAGCCATTTTTGGAAACATGGGCACAGATACGCACATTTGGGAACAGGATACAGATAATTCAGGTACCTTAACTGCTGCTACAGGAACAGATTTGTTAGATGGTGGATATACACTAGCAACAGGCGGCAGTAGCGGAAATCAAACTGCACTAGCAACAGCACCAACAAAATATACTTGTGTTGCAAATAAACCATGGTGGGTTAAAACAAGATTTAACCTCAATGACCATGACGGTGTAGAGTTCTTTTTCGGACTCACTGAAAGAGCAGCAGACGTAGATAGTTTTCATCTTACCGCTGCAGGAGCAGGAACAGATCGCGTTGGTTTTGTAAAAACGGCGCATAACGCTGATGCCATAACTTTTGCTGCAACTAAAAACAGTGGTGGCACAATCACAACAGCACTTGATACAGCGCAAACATATGACGCAGATCTCAGTGTGATAAGTCTTGGTATTCACTGGGACGGTGCTGCTATTAAGTTCTTTGCTAATAAAGTTGCTACTACAGCAACTCCGGGCGAGATGGCACTAGTGCATACATTCACTACATCAGCAGGTATACCCGATGATTCTAATATGAGACTATGTTTGTTTATTGAAACTGGCACAGGTGCTGTAAGCACTGCTCGCATTGAGTATATCAAAGGCGCCTACACAAAGTAAAGCGATAAATATATTTACTGCGATTGGAGTTGTGGAGAGACTATAGACAACGGCAGATTGTATTTCAATTCATTGCCATCAAGTACACATTAGTTCCTCAATAGTTTTAATCTTATTTACAATTTCAGATATTTGAAACGTAGTAAAAACTCCTGGATGCAGTGGTTTGGGCCAACTATCTAGTTTGCTCCAAGCATACCCTTTGTGTTCATTGTTTAGTTTAGGTATAAATTCTTCTTCTACAACACAGACATATGTACTATATGTAAAATTATTTTTACTATTAGTAAATTTTTCTACTGGAATAGTTTTAAGAACAAGTGGCATAAATCCTATTTCTTCTTGTATCTCACGCTGCAGTGCGCCATATTCAGTCTCATCTTTTTCAACTTTACCTCCAACAAACGCCCACATGCTATTATACCGCGCTCCGTTGCGCAGTACAAACATATATCTACCAGTTGATTTACTTAAAAATAAGGCTCCAACGCTTGCGTTAGATAACAAGACTCCAGTCGCCTGCTCGATATTCGCCTTCATAGGATTTAACCCATTCGCTTCCTGTATACTTGTATTGTATACTAGTGTTACTATTTGTAAGATAGTGTACACCCAATTCAACACTACTGTCAAATGCTACTTGCCAGTCATTGCCATTATATTCTATTATATCATTTGCTTCCGCAACTAAACTACCCCAAGCGTCAGGACCATCTGTGTTACTTGCATTGCCTATAGCATTAAGTATTAGATATCGTTGTCCTTGTGCTGCCGTTGCAAGTCCTGCATCAGGTGCATTGCGCAGAGGATTAATAATCTTTGTAATTGCAGGTAGACCGTTTGTGGGTATTGTATCACTTTGTACAGTGAATAGTAGTTTATGTGGATCACTTGGATGGAACGCCACAGTGCCAATTATCTCTGCACTACCGCCTGTTTCTAAACGTATTTGACTGAGTCCAGGTTGTAATTCTCCATACTGATTAACAAGTGCAGCCCAACTAATATCATCTGTACCTATTTTTGTTGGGGGATCATTTAGTGGAGTATAATCTACTTTGTTAGTAGTGGTTTCGCTACGATCTAATATCTGTATAGTGTTACCCAATACAATTATACCAAAGTTCATTGGCGTAAATTTCATACGCTCACCTAATAGTATTTGTCCATCAATAACACCATCTGCAATACCGCCTTGGTCGTCAAATATACTTGCAACAATCTTGTTAATAACACCAAGTTTTTTAACTTTAGCAGGCGCACTAAGATATATAGGCACTGTAAACTGTAGTGTTGCAATATCAATTTGTTCATCAACACCAACTGGAACACTTCTGCTACTAAATTGTACATTTGCAAGTTCAATATAACTTAGACTTGTCCAGTCAAGATAGTTGTCAGTGCTTTGTATTTCAAGTGCAGGATTAAACAAAACAAGTATTTGTTCTAGTAGTTGTAGTTTTTGATTAGTATTGCTGGTCCAAATATCCACACTCATTTGTAGTGTATAAGGTACAGGCATTATACGTTCTATTGTAAATGCGTTGCCCTGTTGTGTGGTATATTCGTTTGTGTTTACGTCAAACTTGCGCATACGAATATGTTTTTTATCTATGAAACTAGGATCTTGTCTACGTTCTGCATTATAATCTAATCCAGTAATGTAGCAACTAATCATAGGAGTAGGTATAATTTTATTCTCGCTGTTTTCACGAATAATACTACTAACCATACGAGTACTATCACCGTATTTCACTGGTACAGTTGTAAGTGTAGTGTTGCCTGCACGATCCTTGCCATACTCAACCTGAAAGTTACTAAATGCACGAATAAATTGCAATAGAAAACGTCTTATCTGTTCATCATAAAAGAATTGTTGTGGCATTAATCTTCTCTAGGTTTCAGTGCATCACTTAGTGACTGTCTACTTGTTTCAGTAGTATTATCATCTGCAGTAAACGTACTTGTGTTATTGATAAATCCGTCTCGCTGTGTATTTCCTGTGCCTGGTGTAAGTTTACTGCGTACATCATCTTCTACTTTTATAAAACGAGATCCACTGAATCTAAATAATCTATTTGGCAAGAAATCTAAACGCAACACATAATCTCCTTCTTGTGCATCTGCTGGAAAACTTGTGCCCATACTAATTGGTTCACCATTGGGTGCTAGTCCATCGCCTACTAGATATCCACTATAGGCGTTTGCGTTTTGTGGTGTAATACGTCTCGCATCTGCAGTTGCATCTGTGTTATCTGCATTTAGTGCTGTGTTATCTGCATTAACTCCCTTTGGCTCAAGAGGGTTACCTGTAGGGTCTGTAGGTACAATATAGTACTGGCTTGTGTCGTAACCGCTTTCAGGCACTTCTCTTTCAGCCGAAGCAACAACTTTATTTGTTATCTCTAATTCTTTATTATAGGTACTTAACAAGTCACGGAGTGTACTTTCAGTTGGATTTCCATCTGCATCTTCTTGTATTATGTTAAGTATATCATTGTATTCTTGTGCATCTACTAGTGGTGTACACTTAATACGCCACAAATGTCCCCACCAAGTTGGACTAAATCCTTCACTAGGGCGACTGCCTTCTTGTACTACATAGTAGCGTTTAAGACTTAGTTCTACACTTTCATCCAATGCTGCAAAGTCTGTTAGATGTGGTAATTCAATTACATCACCACTCATTAGTTTGCGTCCTAGACTATTGACCATATCATTTTCATGGAATGTAATAAAAAGCGTATCGTTTGCTAAAAACAATCCAAACTGTGATAAGTCAAAGTCTGTATCACTTACACTGTAAATGCCACGCAGATTGTATACATCTTGGTCATATATTCTATCTCTGTTTTCTAAAAATAGAAAATCCTGTATCCCTAGTGGATCAGGTGTAGTTTGATTAGGTTGACTGGGGTCACTGCCGCCTTGACTAGCAATACCAAGATACTTGTGTACATTAACACCTGTGCCACCTATGGTAAACATTTCCTTCATTCTTCTATCGAAGAAGCGATAATCGTTGGTGTGAGCACCATTTTTCCATAAACTTATTCTTGGCATGCCTATTCCTTGTTGCTCAGTATTTATCGCTTATAAATAACCTCAATGAAACTAGACCTACACGGACATAATGTACATGCTGCATGGCGAATATTTAATACTCGCATAACGGATGCGTACTACGATAAGCACAAAACTGTTATGGTTGTTACTGGACAGGGTGCTATTATGCATGAGTTCCAGAGCTGGTGTGGGCAACATCCATACATAAAAAGTTGGACAAATGCGCCACATAATCCAGGAAGTTACAAAATATCTCTTAAAAAAGGTTGACACATTCTCTAGACGTGCTATATTAAGTAGTAAGTTGAATTAACGGAGAGATACAAATGTCAAAGCCAATTACAAATGCAGCATATAATCGTTTAATTAAGTCTTTACCTAGAGACAAGCAAATTGAAAGCGTTGAGCGTGGTCTGCGTGTTCTTCCAAGTTTCATTATGGAAGAAGTTGCTCGCACTAATCCAAATGAAAAAGTTATTAAGCATTTGGAAAGTCGTTTGAAGCAGGTTAGATTGATGATGTCCTCAATAATTGCAAATGGAAGTGTAGTGTAACATGAACGAAATATTAAAAGATATTAAAGATCTTGAGTGTATTGCGCATGGTGTGCGTAATGAGGTAAGTAAGGATCTTACACTTAGTTTGATTGATAAGATGATTGAGATAAAACAAGTAGATATAAGTATCTTCGAAACACAAATGGAAATGGAGTTTTTAAAAGATGGCATTAACCGCTCTTAAAGGTAAAAAGATCGCTCGCAAAAAAGCACCCAAGGCTCGCAAGAAAATGACTGGTGCTGCCGCCGCGCCTATGGATAACTATTCTTCGAACAGAGACTATTTTCACTTTGAAGTGGATAAATCTGAGATTATTAGTATTATCAAAGGCTATGTAAAGCGTGTTTATGATAAAGAGAAAGCACGTCTTATACTTAAAAACAGAGAGTACAACTTTGTAAAAACTAATGTTGCCGCTTTTTGTGCTTGGAAGAACGCTGGACTTGAAGCACCCGAAGATAGCATGTTATATATGACAGGCTTCTTTGATAACTTGGAAGAGCAAGGCAGAACTATTGTTGAGGAAGTTAAGGCAGAAGAAGCAAGTAAGCCCAAGAATGTCTATGTGCCTAGCATCCAAGAACGTATTAAAGAAGCAAGTGGAAACATTATTGCTGAGATTGAGGAAGTAGTTGATGACTTCATCTGTAATCCTAATACGTTTAAAGGACTTGATCCTGTAAAACTATTTCGTAAACTAAACGTTAATCAAGCACACGCTAGGCACATTCGTGCTTTTTACGAAGGTGTTCATGCAGAGTATGTAATGTTACAGCAACCTGCTCGTGAACAAGACGAGGATTTACGAGAAGCATATGCACACTTAGACAAAGCCGCAGTGAAACGTGCAGTTACACTGTTTGGTGGTATCCTTGGTGCATGTGATCTTATTGCCGCAGAAAGCAAAGCAACTCGTAAGACTAGATCACCTAAGCCTAAGAGTGCTGACAAGTTGGTTGCAAAAATGAAGTATTGTAAAACCGACGAAAAGTATAAAGTAGCATCTATTAATCCAGTTGATATTATTGACGCTACAGAAGTTTGGGTGTTTAACGTTAAGACACGCAAGATCGGTAGATATGTTGCAGAAGAAGCACAACAGTTTCAAGTTAAAGGAACTACATTACAGTTCTATGATGCTAAGTTTAGTGTTGCTAAAACATTGCGTAAACCAGAGCAACAACTAGCAGACTTTAACAAGAGTGGCAAAGTGCAAATACGAAAGTTCTTGGACAATATTAAAGGTGTAGAAACAAAAATGAACGGACGCTTTAATTCTGATACTGTGATCCTTAAAGCAATAAAGTAATAAATAGTGTATAAGAACAAGGACGCACTATGGCAACACTAGCATCATTAAGAGCAGACACAACTGATTACATTCGCTATCGCTTAGGTGATGGTATGGTTGATGTTGAGTTAGATCCGGAACACTATGACAATAGCATAGACAAGGCAGTAAGACGTTTTCGTCAGCGTAGTCAAAATGCATATGAGAGTTCATATGTATTTTTAAGTGTAGTAAAAGAACAACAAGAATATACACTGCCAGATGAAATTGAAGAAGTACGTCAAGCATTTAGACGCAGTGTTGGTAGTGGCAGTAGCGATACTGGTACACAATTTGAGCCTTTTGAAGCGGCTTTTCAAAATACTTACTTGTTACAAAGTGGGCGTATTGGCGGCATGGCAACATACGAAATGTACTATCAGTATCAAGAACTAAGTGCAAGACTGTTTGGTGGATTTGTAAACTTTGAATTTAATCCTGTAACCAAAAAGGTTACATTACTTCGTAAGTTTAGTGCAGATGGCGAACAAATTGTTCTATGGACTTATAACTTGCGTCCAGAAAGTAGACTTTTACAGGATAGACATGCAGGACCATGGGTGCAAGATTACGCACTAGCACTTGCAAAGTATACACTAGGCGAAGCACGTTCTAAGTTTTCAACTATTGCAGGACCACAAGGTGGTACAAGTTTAAATGGTGATGCGCTTAAAGCAGAAGCACAAGTTGAAATAGATAAACTCGATGAAGAACTACGCAATTACATTGACGGTAGTGATCCACTCTCATTTATTATAGGCTAACAAGAGGCAAATATGATTATAGGATTATGCGGACTTATCGGCGCCGGTAAAGGCACGGTTGCAGACATTCTTGTCGAACAAGGATTCAAAAAAGTAAGTTTTGCAGATAAGCTCAAAGATGGTGTGAGTACTATCTTTGGTTGGGATAGATCAATGCTAGAAGGAGATACAGATGAGTCTAGAGCGTGGCGAGAACATAGTGACGACTTTTGGAGTAATGAAACACAAATGGAAGTCAGTCCTCGTATGGTGCTTCAGTTATTTGGCACTGATTGCATGCGTAATGGATTTTATGATGGAATCTGGGTAAGTCTGCTAAAAAAAACTATACTAGACAATCCAGGCAACTACGTTATACCTGATGTGCGTTTTGAAAATGAAGTTAATATGTTACATGATATTGGCGGCGAAGTATGGGAAGTCAAACGTGGTGAAGATCCACAGTGGCTTATAGAATATGAAACAACTGGCGTTGCTCCTAAAGATGTACATACTAGCGAATGGAAATGGATTAAAACCCGCAAAGAGGAAGTAATACTAAACAACACAACTATAAATGAACTTAGAGGTCAGGTGTTAGCGACCCTCGGGACCATCCCGTTTTAACAAGTTCGGCATTACAATTAAGACATACAGTTTTTAGATTACGATTGTTGATATTGTTTAGATCTCCATCTATATAAAAAACAATAACTTGACTGCGAAACACAGGTTTGAATCCACAAGCCTCACAGTTTCTTTTTACCTTATATCCACTGTCAACCCACAGTGGCTTCACAGGCTTGTGTAACTTCAAGCACTGTTCACACTTCTTCCTATAAAAGATTTTATCATCCTTGCGGTAATTTACTGCCTTAGGACGCTGTCCACATGTGTCACAAGTAGGTCTCATAGTGTATTTAACACGCACCTTTAAAGGGATAATGCAAATAAGGGCATTTTACTGCTGTTATTATAAATAGTATTATTAAAACAAAAGACCTTAATTGAGGAAGAAAAAACATGGCACTAATATCACCAGGCGTAGAAGTTACAGTTATTGACGAAAGTAACTATGCTCCATCAGCCGCAGGCACAGTAGCAGCAATTGTTATTGCAACTGCACAAGATAAGACAAGTGGTACAGGCACAGGCATTGCATCAGGAACAACTGCAGCAAACGCTGGAAGTACCTTCTTAATCGGAAGTCAAAGAGAACTAACAGCAACTTTCGGTAATCCAACATTTTACAACACTGCAGCAGGTTCACCTATCAATGGTTACGAGCTAAATGAATATGGTTTGTTGGCTGCATATAGTTTATTAGGTGTAAGCAACAGGGCATATGTAATTCGTGCAGATGTAGATCTTGCACAATTAGTAAGTAGCACAAGTAGACCACTGGGCAATCCGACAAACGGTACAGTTTGGTGGGATGTAAGTTCTGATACACGCTGGGGAATATTTGAATGGAACCAAAGTACTGGCGCATTTACAAATAAAATTCCAACAGTTATCACAACTACAACAGATTTAGATGGCGGTGTTCCGAAAACTTCAATTGGTGCAATTGGTGATTATGCATTGGTTGCAACAAACACTAGCAATCCTGTTTATTACAAGAACCGCAGCAATGCATGGGTGCTTGTAGGTAGTGCAGCATGGATGATTTCACACCCAACAATTTCAGGAACAGTAGCAAGTCCAAGATTTACACAGGGCAACACAATTACAATTAACGGAACAACTGTTACAATGTTAGGCAGTACTGTAACTGAACTCAAGACAAGCATTAACAATGCAAGCATTACAGGCGTTACAGCAGATGTGCATGATAATAAAATTGAAATTTATGCAAACGCTCTGGCAGTAGGTGTAGACAGTAGTGCAGATGGTAAAATTGTTCTTGCAAATGCATCAGGTTCAATACTTACAGATGCAGGCTTGACAGCAGGCACATATGCAAGACCACTTATTGCACAGGATCCACACTACACAGTGCCAGCGTTTAAATCAACAGACACTGTTCCACGTCCTTCAGGAAGTGTATGGGTTAAAACAACAAGCAGTAATCTAGGATTCCTAGCAGATGTAAGTTCATATAGTGCTTCTACAGCATTATTCGGAAGTGCCGCTGCTCCAGCATATACTAATGATCGCACTGCACTTAAAAGTTTAGATCCAACAGGCGGTGGTTTGAATATTGCTGCAGGTAGTTTTTATATTCAATATGATGTAAGTGAAGATGATACTGTTACATACAAGTTATTCAAACGCTACAGTTCAGGCGTACTTGAAGTTACAGGTACTGCTACAACAGCATCATTGACTGCTGGTAACAAATTTACTATCCAAGCAAGTACAGCAAATAGTACTACACTTACCACTGCAGTGGAAGTAACCCTAAGTGGTACAACACTAACTACACTAGCAACTGATATTAACGGTGCTAACGTAGCAAATGTTAGTGCTAGTATACTAACCACAGGTGCTATTCTGATTAAACATTCACAAGGTGGTGTTATTAGGTTAAAAGATACATCAGGCACTCCACTAGCAACTGCAGGCATCAGTACATCAATTACTACTAAGCAGGTTCGTGCAGGCAATGCCAGTGATCTAATTCTTAGTAACTGGATTGCAGATACATACACAGCAAGTACAAGTGCTCCAAGTGCAAACCCAACTGATTTATCATATTGGTATCATGGTGGATTTGAAGCAGACATCCTAATACATAATGGCACAACATGGAAGGGCTATCAAAACATTACAGATACACGTGGCTTTGCACTAGCAAGTACAAGTCCAGACGGTGTTATTTTTAGTACTGCTGAACCAACACTGCAAAGTGATGATACTGCACTAGTTAACGGTGATTTGTGGATTGATACAAGTGATCTTGAAAATTATCCTGCACTTTACAGGCGTCAAACTGTAAGTGGTGAGGCAAAATGGGTATTAATTGATAAAACTGATACTACAACAGAAAATGGTATTATCTTTGGTGATGCACGATTTATGGGTGATGCTACAACTGATGTTGTAACAGGAACTATCCCAACAACAATATCACTTTTGACAAGTGATTATTTGGATATTGATCGTCCGGATCCAACAATTTACCCACGTGGTATGCTGTTGTTTAACACACGACGTAGTTCATATGGTGTAAAACAGTTTAGAAGCGATTACTTATCACGCACCAACTTCAGTGACACAAGCGTTTATCCAACACTTCCTACAGAAAAGGATGCATGGGTAACAGCAAGTGGTAGTTCATTTGGACGTAAAGCAGCGAGATCTATTATAGCAACTCAAATGAAATCTGCACTTGATGCAAGTACAGAGCTTCGTGAAGATGCAAGAATCTTTAACACTATTGCAGCACCTGGATTCCCAGAGCTTATTAGCAATATGGTAAGTTTGAATAATGACAGACGCCAAACAGCATTTGTAATTGGTGATTCACCAATGAGATTAGCAGCAACAAGCACTGCTATTGAAAACTATGCAACTAACACAGCGGCAGCATCAGACAACAATGAGGATGGACTAGTTACTAGCGATCCACATTTGGCAGTGTTTTACCCAAGTGCAACAACAAACGACCTTTCAGGTAACACAGTTGTTGTACCACCAAGTCATATGATGCTTAGAACCCTTGCAAGAAGCGATGATATTAGTTTCCCATGGTTTGCTCCAGCAGGATCACGTCGTGGACTAGTAGACAATGTTAACAGTATTGGATTTATTAATGCGGCAACTGGCGCATTTGTTAATGACAATGTTAGAGAAAGTGTAAGAGACACGCTTTACTCTAATCGTATTAATCCAATTGCATTCTTTAACGGTGCAGGAATCCTTAACTACGGTAACAAAACTCGTGCAGCAAGTACAAGTGCATTGGATCGTATCAACGTATCAAGACTGACAGGGTTTCTCAGACGACAGATGCAGGACATTGCAACAGGCTTTGTATTTGAACCAAACGATAAGATTACTAGAGATGAGATCAAACAACAGGTTGAGCAAACTCTAAATGATTTGGTTGCAAAGCGTGGAGTATTTGATTATTTGGTAGTATGTGATGAAACTAACAACACTGCAGATAGAATTGATCGTAACGAACTGTATGTTGACATTGCTATTGAACCTACAAAGGCTGCGGAATTTATCTTTATTCCTATCAGACTTAAGAACACAGGTGAAATTTCAAGTGGAAATCTAGCAGCAACACAAACAATATAAAATAAAAAAAAGAATGGGGGGTAGAAATACCCCTCATTTTTTATGACTAGAAACTGATAAATACTTTTATAATTATTATAGGAGCGAAACGAATGTCAGTTTCATCATTAACAAAGTTTACAGTGCCGTTAGACGGTGATCAGAGCGCATCAAGTCAAGGCTTGTTGATGCCAAAACTCAAATACCGCTTCCGTGCGTCATTTGAGAACTTTGGTGTTAGTAGTCCTCGTACTGAGATGACCAAACAGGTTATGGATATTACACGCCCTAGTGTAACATTCGAAGAATTTGAAATTCCTGTTTACAACAGTAGAGTGTATTTGATTGGTAAACATCAATGGGATACAGTAACAGTTAATTTGCGTGACGATGTTAACGGAGGTGTAACTAAGTTATGCGGAGAGCAAGTACAGAAACAGTTTGATATGATGGAGCAAAGCAGTGCTAGTTCAGGTATTGACTATAAGTTCATAACACGTTTTGAAGTACTAGACGGTGGTAACGGTGCAAATGCACCAAGTGTACTTGAAACCTGGGAACTATACGGTTGCTTTATTCAAAACATTAACTACGGTGATTTAAACTATGCAAGTCAGGAAGCAGCAACAGTTGCAATGACTATTAGATTTGATAACGCTGTTCAATCACCACTAGGTGATGGCGTTGGTTCAAGTGTAGCGAGAACACTAGGTCAAACTATTACTGGCTAATAGGAGTTTTCCATGGCTAGTGTAAATAATTCACTATCACCTTTAACCTCAGGCGAAACAGTGCGTGACTATAAACATGCGTCACGCACTTTTGTTGACAATAACTTTGAACTACAACCACGGCATGGTCATCTGTTTCATGTGGTATTTGAGTTTACCGCAGAAGCAGCAACACTTTTCAACACTATAGACCAACTAGAAATACCTATACTTGTTAAGAGTGTAGACCTTCCTACATATAGTATTGATGTCCAAACACACAATCAATATAATAGAAAAGTACAAAGTCATCATGCTATATCCTACAATCCTGTTACTATACGATTCCATGATGATGTAAAAGAATCAATTAGAAACTTGTGGCACAAATACTATATTTTCTACAATGCAGATCCAACCTATAGTTTAGATAGCAATGCTTATACCCCATATGACAAATACAGTAATCGTGTACAACAACAGTGGGGACTACAGCGTGGTAATAAACGATTCTTTAAAAACATAAAGATATACAGTATGCACAATCACAAATTTGCTGAGTACACACTTGTAAATCCTATGATTACTGCATTTAACCATGACAGTCATGCATATGCAAATAGTAGTCCTATGGAACATATTATGCAATTAGCATATGAAACTGTTAAATATGCAACTGGATTTGTAAATGATGTTACGCCACGTGGATTTGCTGATATACACTATGATGTAGAGGTAAGTGATCTTACTGAAGGTAATCCACAGTCAACAGCCTTTATAGGAGGACAAACTAGAAGTGTTGCAGGACAAGTACCAACAGACTTGTTTAATGGCAACGTTATTGGTGTTATTAAAGATGCAGAAATAATATACAATGAAGAAAGACTTAATACAGGCAATGTGCTTACAGATACGCTATCTATTTTTACAAACAATTTACTGACTGGAAAGAAACTTACTAGTAACATACTGGTACCAGTAACTGGCGTTGTTGAAAAAGTTGGAGGTAAATATCTTGGAAATTTACTTGGAGTAAACGAACAGGGAGATACTACAGGCACTGGTATAACTAATCTTATATCCAGTGGAGGACAATCTATCGGACGCAATTTTAGTGCACCAAACGACAGTACACAAGACGATATTGGTAATGCAAAAAAAGTACCTAATAAAAACGGCACAGTAAGTTATCCAAATAATATAAGTGATGCTGTTGTGTCAATCTCTAAATATTTCGGATCTAAATTCTAATGTCACAAGTTACAAATCTACCAGTAGTAAACCCAGCAGATGATTTTGATCAACGTGTTCAAGATTATTTTGTAAATTACTTTAGTGCGCCCATTAGTTTGAATCAAAATGAATATGAAGTTGCAAAAAGTTTCTTTGTGTCTCGTACTGCTAATGAAGATGCAGCGGCAGCACTTACTGCAGCAGTTATTCAAGCAGCAAACGAACTTAACATACACATAGTAGATATTGTAAAAGAGTTTGAAAAAACAGGCGATTTAAAAAGTGCAATCCCAACCTTTCTTAACTTGAGCAGAAGAACAACCAGTCTACTTGGTTATGAACAAGAAATTAGTCCTAATGAGAATATAGCCCGCCAAGTGATGGCATAAATGTTTAGTCGTAACAAATATGCTAACGGCATATACAGCATCACAAATACAGAAAAATACAGTGGAACCAAAGCGCCACGATACCGAAGTGGATGGGAACACGCATTTATGCGTTTCTGTGACAATAATCCTAGTGTAATAAGTTGGGCAAGTGAAGGTATACAAATACCCTATCGTAATCCTCTTACAGGCAAAGGCACAGTATATGTTCCTGATTTTGTAGTTGTATATCAGGATAAACGTGGCAATAAGCATGCAGAACTTATAGAGATTAAACCCAAAGCACAAACTATGCTTACAGAAAAGACTCGTGAAAAAGAAAAACTTGCTATTGCTATTAACCATGCCAAGTGGGAAGCGGCTGCAAAGTGGGCAAAGCACAAAGGTTTACGCTTTAGAGTAGTTACTGAAGATGATATTTTTCACAACGGTAAACGCTAAGGATAACTATTAGTATGACTAAAAAACTAGAAGAACTTTTTGATTTAGAACCTGCAGATGAACTTGATATTACAGCAGGAGAAAATACAGTTGTGGTAGAGGCGGTCACAGCAGATGATATACCACAACTACAAACAGCATTATCAAACGTAGATAAAATTGATGCAGCGTTACCCAGTGTGCGTGAACTTGATACTAGTGATAAAGAGATGGACGACATTGCATTGCTTGCACAGGACACATTTAAAGATCTTATGGATCTAGGAATGAATGTTGATAGTAGATTTAGTGGTGAAATATTTAGTAACGCTAGTCGTATGCTAGACACAGCCCTAAGTGCTAAGAGTGCAAAAATTAATAAAAAATTACGCATGGTTGATTTGCAACTTAAAAAAGCAACACTAGATGCTAAACTTGCAAAAGAAGCAAGTGCAAAAGGTGAGGATGTTGAAGATGGACAAGGGCAATCTGTAGACCGTAATCAACTACTTATGGAAATTTTAGGTAGAAATACTGAACAAAAGTAATAAATACACTATTACATTAAGGAATACAGCAATGAAAAGTTTTAAGAGTTACCTCGTTGAGAATGAACAAACCTATAAGTTTCGTATAAAAATGGCTGAAAATCTCAGTGACGAAACAATGGATGCACTAGAATCTGCTTTACAAAAGTATGAGATGAAAAGCATTAGTAAGCCAAAGAAAACTCCTATACAAGAACATCCAATGGATTTTCAGACATTGCAAAATGCAGAAGTGTTTATCATGGATGCTGAATTAAGTTATCCTGTTACTGCGCATCAATTATTCGAATATATTTCACAAACAGTTGGTGTCCCAGCAAGTCACTTGGTAGTGATTAATCAAGATCATCCAGAAGAAATGGCTCGTGAAGAAGCACTCAAAGAGGAAGAATACGAATCAGTGCTTGAAACAGACTATGCGGATTCAGACAATAGTAAGTCTAGTTTTGGTGATGAATACAATGAAAATATGCTTAAGGCTATTGAGTCACGAAAAATGGAATATGCTGCAGTATTTTCAGATAAAATAGATTACAGTGGTCCTAAAACAGAAACTCCATCAACAGCAAGTATGATGAAAGATCCTGGTAACGCTACTATTCCAAAAGTAAACGCCCAAGGATCGACACAGTAAAATGAAAGACTTGTATAAAGCAATTGATGCACTTAATGAAATTACACAGCAAGAACGTGACGCGATGCGAGCACAAATTGATGCTGAAGAAAAATCTGCAAGAGCAGCACTGGATACAGAAAAGGCTGCAGTAATGAAAGCAGCAGGCAAAAGTGCGCCTACAAAAGCAGACATGTATAAAGATGTTGCAGATTTTGCTAAACAACAAAGAGCCCAAAGCAAAGCAGATGGATATGCAACTAAAGACGAATACAATGCAGCATATCAAAAGAACCTCGATGCACTTGCAGCCGCAGGTGTAAACATGGACAGTATTTCTGCTACAGCAAACAAGATGATGAGCACAGAAAAAGGTGCTGCAAGACTTGCTAAGATGGGCATAAAAGACGATAATGATTTACTTTCTTATGCAATGATGAAGGCAGGTATAAAAGATATGACACCTGACAAGTATACTGCTACAGATTTTGCAATCACAGATATACCCGAAGGCGAAGAATTAGATGAGCGTGTAACTTATAAAACACTTGCTAAACTAAGCGGTATTAAAAATCCAGATAAAATTGTTCCTGGTCAAAAAATTACATTGCCAGGTGGCGGTAGTTATACAGTAAAAAGTGGCGATACACTAAGTGGCATTGCGCAAGATTTTAGACTTAAAAAAGTTGGACAACCTAAAAAAGACAAATTAGATGATCCAGCAACTAAGATGCCGCAAGTACCTAATAAGATAGGACCAGACGGACAATATGACGGTGATGACTTAGGCAATGCTCCTACTACACCTGACGAAGGCCCAGGGGACTTCGAAGTACCGTCGCAGTATGCAGGTGATGATACTGACGATATGCTAAACAAGTATGCTAAATTACCTGGCGGAAACTATAAACTAGATCCCAAAAGTATCAAACAACCCGGGCTTCCTGTATACAAACAGATTGCCACACCGGCTGGTGCTAACGACAAAGAACTTGCAACACGATTTGCTAAGAACGTTAATCCTAAACTAAACGTAAAACCTATAGCAGCAACTGGTAAAAGTGCAGATGATGCAATTGGCAAAGCAGGCGAAAAAGCCGCACAAGCGGTTAAAACAGATTTTAACAAAAGTTATACTAAAAAAGGTGCAAGTAGCCTTTACAATAGACTAAAAGATTTATTTTAAACAGGAGAAAAGTAATGGATATTGCTGAACTAAGAAGTAAACTAGACAATATCGCAGCGGAAATCGCTGAACAAGATGTTCAGCAAGATGACATTGCGATTGAAGAAGAGCATGTTGAAGAAGATCATCACGAAAAAGATGAGGACGGAAACGTAATTCCTCACGATGATATTTCAGAAGAAGAAGTTGAAGAAGCAATGGTAGAGGTTCCTGTTCAGGAACTTGCTGACATTATGCAACTTGCAGGCTACACTGACTATGCAGAACGTATTGAAGAGTATGCTAATGAGCCTGATGAGCAGTATCAGGATGCAGAAGCACAAATGATTGGTCTAAGCGGTGGACTCAACGGTCCTAAAGCAGCATACGCAGCCGCAGCAGGTGGCGATAATCCAATGCAGCAAGAGCCAACTGAAATTGAAGAAGAAAATCCAATGGAGAGTGTAGAAGATAAACTTTATAAAAGTTATCAAGCATTCCTAGAAGAAGCAGAAATTACTGTAGAAGACTAAGTCCTTCTTGTAACAAACTATGTATATAGCGGTGACCCTCATCATTAGGATGTAAGTGATCCGCTATATATTTTGACTTGTTTTCCATAAGAGTAGTGACCATACCAGGCACACAATCCACATGTATATAACGTAAATTATTAACAGCGCAGGTTGTGTCAACAATATGTCTAGGATACCAAGTGTGCAACTTTTCTATGTAGCCCTCTGGTTCATATTGATGTAGTAAATAATCCTTGCAAGATCCAACTAGCGCACTGCCTGGTTTCTTACCCTGTACATAGTTCATATGTTCCCATTGTTTTGCAATGTTGTTATACCAACTTTGTCTATTTGGATGACTCCATCCAAATATTACTAGGTCATCTGGTGTAATGGCTGTATAAGTTTCACAAAACTTTAGTGCAATATGAGGATTACTTGCACTGCTTTCACTGTGTTGGATAAACTCGAAACCCAATTGCTCTGCTACTAATTGCCCATAGCATGTAGTTGCTTCTTCGCCTAGACTTACGCTACACCCATATTGATACAATTTCATCTGCTATTTATTATCCGATAAATATGAATATGATATTAAGATTTGACAGGGACAAACTAGTCTCTATACAAGTTTATTACCATATGCCAGATCATGTTCATTTGATAAATGAATTTACTTGGCAGACTCAAGACATTATACCGGATTTCCCCCGTAGTGTCAAGTTTATTCGATATTGGCACAAAAACATAGATGCAGTTATACAAGAGGCATATCTGTATCACATTAACTATTGGGGCGGTAAGGAATACGTCAACTTAAAGGACGTTTACGAAGTATAATATGGCTAAAACATTAGACGGGGTGCTTATAAAAAAAGCATACCAAAAAGAAACCTTCACTGACGATCAATTTACAGAGTTTGCAAAATGCGCAGACCCTGTTAGTGGCGTCAAGTATTTTATGAACAATTTTTTTAATATTCAGCATCCTACTAAGGGACGTATGGTGTATAATGCATTTGAATATCAAGACAAACTACTGGACATATACCACAACTATCGCTTTAATATAAACATGCTACCAAGACAAACTGGCAAAAGTACAACTGCAGCAGGATACTTACTATGGTATGCTATGTTTGTGCCAGATAGTATAATCCTTATTGCAGCACACAAGTATGCAGGTGCGCAAGAGATTATGCAACGTATACGTTATGCATACGAACTATGTCCTAATCATATTCGTGCTGGTGTTACAAGTTACAACAAAGGTAGTATAGACTTTGATAATGGTTCGCGTATTGTAGCACAAGCAACCACTGACAACACTGGACGAGGTATGAGTATTACACTACTATACTGTGATGAGTTTGCATTTGTGCGTCCTAGCATTGCTCGTGAGTTTTGGACTAGTATTTCGCCTACACTAGCAACAGGTGGTAAGGCTATAATCACTAGTACACCAAACAGTGATGAAGATCAATTCGCACTTATATGGCGTGACGGAAACAAACAATATGATATAGAAGGAAATCCAACTGACATAGGCATTAACGGTTTTAAAACGTTTCGTAGTTATTGGTATGAACATCCAGACAGAGATGATAAATGGAAAGCAGAGGAACTAGGGCGTATTGGTGAAGAACGTTTTAGACGAGAGCATGACTGTGAATTTATCATCTATGATGAAACACTAATAGACAGTATGATATTGACTAACTTACGAGGTGAAGATCCCTCGTTTAGACATGGCGCAGTGCGATGGTACAAAGAACCAAGCAAGGGAAAAGCATACATTGTAGGACTAGATCCAAGTTTAGGGACAGGCGGTGATCCTGCTGCAATGCAAATATTTGAAATTCCTAGTATGGAACAAGTAGGAGAATGGAGTCATAACAAAACTCCTATACCACAACAGATTCGTATTCTAATTGAAATTAACAAATTTCTTGTTGAAAAATGTGGTGACAACAATAGTGTTTACTACAGTGTAGAAAATAACACAATTGGAGAAGCAGCACTACAAAGTATTGCAGAGGTTGGTGAAGAGAATATACCTGGATACTTCCTCAGCGAGCCCGGAGGACACGGAAATAGCAGAGTATACAGACGAGGATACAACACCACACACCGTAGTAAACTTGCTATATGTGCAAAGTTTAAGACACTAGTAGAGACTGATAAAGTAAAGATAAAAAGCAAAATGCTTATAAGTGAACTTAAAAGTTTTATTGCAAGCGGCAATAGTTACAAAGCCAAAATAGGTGACACTGATGATCTTGTTATGAGTACAATGCTAGTAATGCGCATGGCGCAAACACTGAAAAACTACAATCCCGAACTACAAAATCATATTCGAGACGGTGATGATTATGACCAAGAGCCAATGCCTTTTGTTATGATTTAAATTTGTCTCTAGCATAAATACACATATGAGAAGCATTAACAACATAGCAGAAGAATTGTTTGATAAAATTCGTAGTCGTGTCGCTAACATAAAGTTGGGGAACAGTGAAGGTGTTACAACTACAGATCCAAGCGATGCGCGGTTCTTCGAATTTCAATATAAGCACAGAGATTTGCCTATAGGTGCAGTAACTATAAGTTTAAACGAAGAAGGATTACTTCAAGTTTACTTCCCGAATAGTATGGTAGAAGATGCGGATAGTAATACTGCAGATGCTTGGTATGGATTTTTAAAAGAACTAAGCAAATTTAGTGCAAGAAATATGCTGAACTATGAAGCGCATAATGTAACAAAAGAGAGACTTGATAAGAAAGATTATCAGTTTTTAACACAACGTAACCAGGACGAAGTGATGGAAAACAGACTACACGGAACAAGCCAAAAAAGTTTCCTAGAACAAGGAACAGCAAAACTTATTATTAAACATAAGGGCACAGTTGATGAAACAAAACAGGGTGCTAGAAGCAGAAATATTAGTGCTATCTACATTGAGAACAGTGAAGGCGAACGCTTTAAGTTTGCTAACAACTATCTTCCTGGTGCAAGAGCAATGGCAAGACATGTGTCAAATGAAGGACATACCCGTGATGACCGTGGCGCACACATTGTAGAAATTATGAAAGAAATGCAGGATCTTAAGCATTTTGTGCGTAGTGTAAAGCGTGATGAATATGTTAATGAAGATGCACAAGAAGTTATTGATGCAGCAACAGACAGATATTATGGTCTTAAAGATACACTTAAAGCAGTAAGCAGTGCTAAAGGATATAATGACTACTTTGAAAACTGGGCGCCTGGTGCAGTTGAAGTAGAAGAAAATGATTTAGAAGATTTAAAACAAAAACTTACCCGAGAAGTTTATGATGATAGACTTACTGATAGTTTACCTAGTGTGAGAAAAGCAATGGACTATAAATCAAACATGGAAGCAAAAGGCGATGATGAAGAAGATATGGATGCCCCAATGAAACCATACTTTGATAGATCAATTGATGCTCAAGAGCCTGCGAACTTGGATGCAAAAGCAGATGCTAACATTGCTAAAGGTGCTCAGTCACTAGCAGACATTGCAGACAATGATGAAAACATTGAAGTATTTGATAAGCCTGCTGACATTGCAGAACTTAAAAACTATATGCAGTTTATGAAGAACAGCGACATGGATGTAACTAAAAAGAATCGTAGTATCCTAGTTGCTATTATGAAATACCTAGCAAACAACATGACCAATGATGCTGCAGCCAACTCAGCAAGTGAAATTGAACTTAGTGATCCAGCGCAGCAAGCAACAGCATTAAAACTTGCAAAGAAGTATTTACAGGGTAAAATAGAAGTTAAACAACTCAAGGCTAAAAAAGATTTGTACGGCAAAGACAAAACTGAAGACATTTCCTTTGAGTCTTTTGAAGAAAACATGGAAATGGTTAGTGAAGGCACATGGGCATTACCTGACAATGAAGCAGAAGCAATGAAACTTGCTGCAATGATGGGACAACCTATTGCACTAGGCGATGCCGGCGATGGTGGTACTAATGCACTTGGTGGACTACTAGGTGATGATGAACTTTTTGATAGCATTGGCGAAGCAGGTGACAAGGATCCAGAAGGCGATGCCCGTCCAATAATTATTGGTTGGATGATGGATCATGTTGATGATTATGGTGAAGAGCGTGGTGAAATTTTGAAGATGGCACTGAACAAGATTCGTGCAGATGGCAATGACAGCGAAATGGTTATCCCAAGAATGTTTAGTGCCCCTCAGAACAAAAGTGTTACACAAGGCGAGCGTATGGGCAGCAACGCTGACGAAGTTAAAGCCAATGAAGAAGAACTAGATGAAATGCATATGAAGTCATTAAAATGTGAAGATTGTGGCGACATGCTAGGACAGCCTACTACAGACTGTCCACATGATTGTAATGATCCAAAAGGTAGTAACTGGGTTATGGTTGATGTTGATAATGATGGAGACATGGACATGGCAGTGGCAAATGAAGGTCGCATGAGTGATCTGTCACAAGAGGTTGATGAAGTCATTGCAGCAATGGAAGCAGATATGGAACTGTTCCCATTTACTAATGAATTCCGTAATGAAGTAATGAAGTCATATAATATTAAAGCAGCACTTGAAAAGGTATTACCAGACTACGTTGCAGGATCTAAAATCACAGCACTAGTAGGCGAAGCAGTTCAAGAAGTAGACGAAGTGGCGGAAAGCATTGCAAAGATGAGGGCAATGGCAGGCGTAGGGTCAACAGCGAAGAGCAACCACGGCATACACGAAGGCGAAGAAGGCTATCAATTAACACCGAGAAGCATAGTAGCAAGACAAATGCGTAAACTACAGGATATAGAACGAAGCTCATAATAATAAAAATATAAGAAAAGCGGTGCTAGGCACTGCTTTTTTTTGACTTAGTTACCACAAACATATATAATATCATTATGTTCTTTTACTTAGGAAAAACCTTTAAGGATAATTTAGCAGTACACACACTGCTACCCAATGGGCTGTGTTTAAGCACAGATCCTGGCTGGCATAATTATGACAATACGGTAATTACAAAAGGATTACAAGTAAACTATTGTAGTTTTGTATGTGACACGGATACTGTTTCTATTGAACATGATGATACTAGAGGATTTCCACTATACTATGATGAAGATGGTATAACTAATCTCGAAGAACTTTCAAAACAAATATATGCAAGTCAAACTAACGTAAAAGTTAATAGAGACATGCAAATAACTACTGATCATAAAAGGATTGTATTTTACAAACAAGACTTAACAGACAAGGAAATTGTTGATGCTATACATGCTAGACTAAGCAATCATTTTGATAAATTTGTTAGCACAAACAAACTTCCAATAAAAATATTTCTTAGTGGGGGCATAGATAGTTTACTTATGTGGGCATACCTAGACCACTATACCAAGGACTACGAACTTATTGACTATGAATATTTAAAGTATGACGAGTTTTATGTAACAAACCAAAAGTACATTGTACAAAATTACTGGGCGTATAGGCAAATACATTACTGGGACAAGCCCTGTGTACTAGTATCAGGAGGTCATGGAGACGAATATCTAATGCGTGGCCCATGTACTAGTAGTAAACTATTAGCAAGTATGGGCATTGATATATTTAAAGAACTTAAACCTGAACATTACATGTATGTGTACTTGAATAAAAAAGACTTAACAGTAGAAGAAAAAGCATTTTATGGAGCAGATAATAAAGGTGATTGCCACACACAAATATTAGACTGGTTAGCAAACGATCATCAACACTGGCATTTGGGTGAGACACTTACATTTACTCCTTATAAAGATTTAGAAATTCTACGGTTAACAATGCAAAGCAGTCCAGAACAACTACTTGCACAAGCAATAGATGCAAGTATATCAAAAGAACTTGTGCGTAAACTGGATCCCAGTAAGTTAGATTATTTGGCAAAATACAAAAATGAAAGTGGAGCAGATTGCGGATGTATAGTTCACAAAATACAAAAAAACTTATTGACATGATAAATAAAAGCGCATATACTATACAATATTATAGTATGTGAATAGGCACATACAAGGCTAAAACATAGGCACATTTAAGGAGAAAATAATGGCAACATCTTTGGCAGAAATTAGAGCAAAACTAAAATCACAAGAATCACGCAGTGAGCGTACAGGCGGCGGCGACAACGCAATCTTCCCACATTGGAATATACCAGAAGGATCAACGACAGCGGTTCGTTTCTTACCCGATGGCGATCCTAACAACACATTTTTCTGGGCTGAAAGGCTTATGATTCGATTGCCATTTAATGGTATTAAGAATGATATGAACAGCAAGCCAGTAGTGGTACAAGTACCATGTGTTGAGATGTGGAGTGAGACCTGTCCAATACTAACTGAAGTGCGTGGTTGGTTCAAAGATTCAAGTCTCGAGGAGATGGGTCGCAAGTATTGGAAGAAGCGTAGTTATGTATTCCAAGGTTTTGTGACTGAAAACACACTTCAAGAAGATTCACCTGCAAATCCAATCCGCAGGTTTGTAATCTCACCAAGTATCTTTAACTTAATTAAAGATGCACTAATGGATCCGGATATCCAAGAAATGCCCACTGATTATACACAGGGTTTGGACTTCCGTATCAGTAAAACAACAAAAGGTCAGTATGCAGACTATAGTACAAGTAAGTGGGCTCGTAAAGAGACTGCACTTACTGAGACACAAATGGCTGCTATTGAGACACATGGTCTTAATACACTATCTGACTATCTTCCTAAACGACCTACAGAAGTAGAATTGCAGTGCATTAAAGAGATGTTCGAAGCAAGTGTAGATGGACAACCCTATGACGTAGAACGTTGGGGTGCATATTATCGTCCATATGGAGTTGACGCTCCTGCAGGATCCTCATCCTCAAGTACGTCTACTGCAGCAGCCGCTCCAGCAACACCTGCTCCGACAGCAACTCCAACACCAGTAGCAACTGCTCCTGTACCTGCACCACAGACTGAAACTGTGGCAGCGCCAGCAGCAGCACCTGAAGGTGAAAGCAAGCGGGCAGAAGACATCCTAGCGATGATTCGTAACCGTCAATCATAAGGCACAGAGGGCGGCAGTAATGTCGCCCTCATTCTTAAATGATACATTACAATAAAGAACTAGTATATCCGAGACTATGCACAGTTATTGAACTACCAGTGCATAGTTTCGTGTATCCTATTTTTAAGAATGCCAGTAGTAGTCTTGATGAATTAGGCGTTGCTACACATATTGTAAATAAAAACTTTAATAAAACCACTCAAAATATTACAGTCTACTGGCGAGAAGCACAAAAAAGGTTCAACAGTGGAGTAAATACATTTTTAGAACTTAATAATAAATTAGACGAAGGTACACTTATATCTCTTATAGAGCGTGGCGAACTAGTTAATAGACATTTTATGCCACAGTATATGTGGTTGTGTCATCTATATAAAAGTTACACTGGACTAATCAACATACAAAGTTTAGATAACCTTAACATTAACGTACATAAAAATGCCAGCACTAGATACTATGATTTCATTGCACCAACACACTGGATAGATTTAGATAACACAATTTTCAATCATTTTGCTAATACCAGAACTAGCATATCTGAAATTAACAAATACATACAAAATAAACACAAGGTTCTTTATAAAAAATGCATTGCCCAAGAATAGGTCACTACGCAAGACTTAATAGTAACGGTACTATTGGGTGTTGTGGACATATGGTAGATGCACAAGAGTATACTTCATTTCGCCAAATGGATAATAGTGCATGGCAACAATGGTTAAAGTGGCAAATGGAACAAGAAGACAAGTGGCCCAAAGAGTGTGTACGTTGCAAACAAACAGAAGAACTTAATGGAACAAGTATAAGGCTTAACAGTATAAAACGTGATAAAATATTAAGTAAGTTTAATAAAAATTACCTACAACTTGGTGGAACACTGGACAATTATTGCAATAGTGCTTGTGTTACTTGCAGTCCTAATCTCAGCACTAAAATAGGCAATCTTAAGAAACAACTTGTAGTTAAAGATAACTATGAACTTTACAAAACACTACCATTGGATCGTGTAGTTGAAATAGACATCAATGGTGGAGAGCCAAGTATAAGCAAAAACTATGGTGATCTGTTAAGTAATCTACCTGCTAGTGTGCGCATTGTGCGTATCAATACAAATGCGTGTGTAAAAATTAAACAAGTAAAGCAGTTGTTGGATAAGGATGTAGCAGTGATAGTTACTGTTAGTTTTGATGGCATTGGTCCTGTACATGATTATGTTAGGTATCCTGTAAAGTGGCAACAATTTGAAAATAACTTGTTATACTACAAGGAACTAGCAACACAGTATAACAAGTTAACACTTGATACATGGACTACTGTAAGTTGTCTCAATGTGCAACAACTAGAGTTACTACAAAAATACTGCAAGGATGCAGATATACGACACGAATTTGCATTTTTAAACAAGCCTGAGCCTCTTAATGTAAAGTATACAAATTGGTTTACTACAGAAGTTGACATGGTGGGCGTGGCAACACACAGGGATAATACACAGGAACTAGAGGCTTTTCTTGGATTAGAAGAAGCATGTAGAAAAGATATAGAAAGATTTTGGGTATGAAAGTAGCAATTACTGGACATACTGCTGGCATAGGACAAGCATTTGCAACCTGGTTTACAGATCAAGGACATGAAGTAGTAGGATTAAGCAGGCGTACAGGACGTAACATTAGAAGTATACCCAAGTGTGTTGGTGATATTGTAGACTGTGATATGTTTATAAACAATGCACAAGCAGGATTTGCACAAACAGATTTACTATATAAAGTATGGCATCAATGGCACAATGAATCTAAACTGATTTGGCTTATAGGAAGCATTATGAGTACACAGTATGCTACAGATTTTGAAATGCAGGAATATCAGTTACAAAAACAAACACTTGATCGTGCATACTATAATTTAAAAAATACACATAGCAAATGCAATCTTATGCTAATACGTCCTGGCAAAGTTGATACACAAAACGAAGGCGGTGCTAATGTTACTGTATGGACAAACACAGTATGTGAGTATTGGAAAATTGCACAAGAAAGAAATTTAAGTTTGCAGGAAATTAGTCTTGGATCCTAAACGTGCAATAAACGGAACGTTTTGTCCTGTGCCTTGGACTGGCTTTATAATGAATCCAGATGGAGAAATAAAAAACTGTGTAATAAGTGAACAAAAACTGGGCAATATAAATGATACTGATATACAGGATATACTGGGAGGTCAAGCAAATACTCAAGTAAAAATGTGTATGAACGCTGATAAACAACACACTGGATGTATAAACTGCTATAAACATGAACAAGGCACTGCAGGACTTAAAAACGTTCGCAGCGATAGATATTATTATTTAAAAGCACTAAGCGGCATACCCTATAGTGCATATGACACAATGGATACTACACTGGGTACAGTAGATATGCGTTGGCGTAATACCTGTAACCTTGCATGTGTTTACTGCGGTCCCACACTAAGCAGTACATGGGCAAAAGAACTTGGTGTTGATATAGGTGTAAATGAAGAACAATTAGATAAAACTAAACAGTATGTGCTTGACAATGCACCAAACTTAAAAAATGTTTATCTAGCAGGCGGTGAACCACTGTTAATGAAAGAGAACAGTGAATTACTGGATAGACTAGATCCAAGTTGTACAGTGCGTATTAACACTAATTTAAGCAATATCAAAGGCCCTGTGTTTAAACGTGCAAGCAAGTTCAAGGATGTACACTGGACAATCAGTGTTGAAACAATGGGTGCAGAGTTTGAATATATACGCTATGGTGCAGTTTGGGACACCTTCTTAGAAAATCTAGAAGCAGTCAATCAGTTAGATCATAAGATAAGTTTTAACATGCTGTGGTTTATCCTTAATCCATACACAGTATTTGATACAGTGGACTACTTAAAAGCACTTGGATATAGCGAAAACAGTTTTGTAATAGGTGCCCTAACAAGTCCAAAAGCATTTGATGTAAGAAACTGTAATAGTAAGACATTATTAGACTTACAAAATCATTTAAAAATGCGTATACAAGGCGCAAACAGAAACTATTTTTTACACAATAGTTATGTTAACATGCTTAAACATTTGGACGAAACGTTTGATAAACATAGTAGCAAACAACGTTTGAAAGAAATGGACACACGTCGTGGACAAAACTATAAAAATGTGTTTGACATAGACAAGTATCTGTAATATAATAGTGTATATAGGAGCATAAATGACAATACATACACTCTATATTTCTGCTGGTATAGATAAAGATTATATTTGGGACAAAACATTAGACTTGCAGCCAATGTTTACTAAACGTGATTTTGAAAAATTATCGCAAGATAATGAAGCACATAATTGTAAAACAGGTGTGTACGATTTACTTGATATTGTACAAAAGTACGCAGGAGATTTGGACAGAGTTTTTGATCATATAGAACATATACACTTAGTAGAAGATTATGATATATTTTTTTATAAAGGTGTGTCTCCTTTTGATATATGGACAATATTATACAAGTTGATTGAAAGAAAAGAGGCACAAGGACAATCAATAAGTTCACGGATAATTGAGGAACTTAACAGTGTTGTAGCCACAAGATCAACATCTGAAAGTGTTTTATGGACAGTGGGATGTAGTTTTACAGTAGGGGTAGGATTAGATTACAAAGATCGCTGGGGAACTATACTATCAAAAAAACTAGGCATACCAGAAGTATCGCTTAGTTTAGGAGGATCAAGTATAACTTGGGCAGCAGATCAATTATTAAGAAGCGATGTAAGGAAGGGCGATATTGTAGTATGGGGATTGACAGATGGATCAAGAGTAGATTATTGTCACAATAACGTTTTTAGTATAAAAGGAGTACCATATAACACTTATCAGGATAAACTCCCAAAAGAAAAAAAGATGTACACTAACAACTATTTTAACAGTGTAACACATGACACTCAGTCAGCAAGAGCAGTTCTGCAGTGTATAAATTTTTGTAAAAAAATAGGAGCGGAACTGTATTTCGCTAATATATTAAACACTACAGGTCTACCTATTTTATTGAAAGATAATCCAAATTACATAAATTTTAATTTTATAAGCAGACATTATGGTAATGGATATATATCCCGTAAGGATCTAGAAGAAAATAGAAAATCCTACTTAGTAGAAAGACAAGGGCGTATTGGTTGGTTAGATTTAGCATCTGATAACGAACACAGTGGTCCACTACAAAACAAATATCAAGCAGAAGAATTATACAAACTAATAAAAGGAAACAGACATGGCAAAGCCGTTTGACGTAAGTAAATTTAGAAAAGACATTACAAAAAGCATTGACGGACTAAGCATTGGCTTTCACGATCCCACAGACTGGATCAGTACAGGAAGTTATGCACTCAACTATCTGATTAGCGGAGATTTTCATCGTGGTGTGCCCATGGGTAAAGTTACAGTGTTTGCCGGTGAGTCAGGTGCAGGCAAAAGTTACTTTGCAAGTGGCAACATTATTAGAGCGGCACAAGAACAAGGTATCTTTGTTGTAGTAATCGACAGTGAGAACGCACTAGACGAAAGTTGGTTACAAGCACTTGGTGTTGATACAGATGAAAGCAAACTGCTTAAACTTAGTATGAGCATGATTGATGATGTTGCTAAAACATTCAGTACATTTATGTCAGACTATAAAGCAATGGCAGAGGAAGATCGTCCTAAAGTACTATTTGTACTAGATAGTTTGGGCATGATGATGACACCTACTGATGTTGATCAGTTTAACAGAGGTGATATGAAAGGTGATATGGGGCGTAAGCCTAAAGCACTAACATCACTTGTGCGTAACACAGTTAACATGATAGGCAGTTATAATGTGGGTATGGTGTGTACTAACCACACATATGCAAGTCAGGATATGTTTGATCCAGATGACAAGATCAGTGGTGGGCAAGGCTTTATCTATGCAAGTAGTATTGTTATTGCAATGCGAAAACTTAAACTAAAAGTAGACGCAGATGGTAATAAGACTACTACAGTACAAGGTATTCGTGCTGCGTGTAAAGTTATGAAAACACGTTATGCAAAGCCGTTTGAAGCAGTACAAGTACAGATACCATATGAGACAGGCATGGATCCATACAGCGGATTACTTGATTTATTTGAAGCAAAAGGCATGCTTACTAAGCAAGGCAATCGTTTGAAGTATACAACCACTGTAGGTGAAGAAATGCTGGAGTTCCGCAAAGGCTGGACAGGTGACAAACTGCAAGTAATTATGGATGACATTAGTAATGCAGATGGACTAAGTATAGACGATATTGCAGATGCAAAAACAATAACAGCACCAAATGGTGATATTGTTGATGCACAAACAGGCGAAGTATTAGAGGAAAACAATGAGTAGTGACGTAACAGTTGTAATTGAGTGTTATAAGATCCTTAAAGAATATATTCCAGCAAAAGAAAGACAGTTAGCAAGCGATCACTTTGTTGAGGATATGCAAGAGATTTTAGACGAACAAGATCTATATCAGTTAGGTGGTGTAGACAAATATTTAAAAGCCAGTGTAAAAGACTTACTTGGTGAAGAGGACTTCGAACTCGAAGAAGAAGACTATTGAGTCAATGGTATAACAGAGTTGTCAACGACATCGGGCAGATTCCAGGCTTCATTAACTATTTTGAAAGTGAACTGGAAGAAGCAAAACGTGAGTGTATAGTCAAGGGTATTGTAGAGCGTAATATAACTGCATTGCCGGGCATTACTGAGCATCGCTTTAATCAACTACAAGAGATTGAAGCAGTGCTTAATCACCTTAACATACAGTTGCGTAGAATCCGTCGCAAGCATTTTCAAAAGTATCTGGAAGGTTATGCTAGAGCATTAACTAGTCGTGATGCAGAAAAGTATGTTGATGGCGAAGATGAAGTTATCGACTTTGAGACTATCATCAACGAAGTAGCACTGTTGCGTAATAGATGGCTAGGCATAATGAAAGGCTTGGATACCAAGCAGTGGCAAATGGGACATGTTGTTAGACTTAGAACAGCAGGTATGGAAGATATAAGAATAGACTAAGTCATAAAAAAAGCAGCGTTTCCGCTGCTTTTTTATTATCTAAAACAAATTAGAATTTAATAGCAATACCCATTGCTGTGGTCTTTTCACTTGCTGTTTTGTCATCAGTTGTATTTTCAGCAAACGCTACAACACCAGGTGCTACTTTGTACTGCGCTCCAATTGTCATCTCATCACTTGAAGTTGTGCCAGCACTTTCAGCCTTCATTGTTTCTACACCAAACATCATTGATCCAACTGTGTAAGTTGCGCCCATTGTAGTTGTATCTGTATCAACTTTTGCTGCAGTTGTATCTGTGTGCTTCTCCATTGAAAGACCAAGTGGTCCAACTGAACCTTTTACGTTCATTAGAGTTGCTTCACTATCGTCTGCGTTAATCATCTTACCTGCACCAATAGTCATTAGACTACCTACTGCATATGATCCACTGTATGCGTAGCCTTCGCCTGCACTTGTGCCATAGTCGTTGCCAGTTGCGTTACTTACATTTAGTGTAAGACCTGCAATAGGTGACAAACTTAGGATACTTGAATGGTCTACACTTGGTGAACCATTACCTAGTACATATGTAAAGTCTGTTACATCGTCAATTGCGTCAAGCGCACTGTTTACATCACCTAGATCAAGTGTGAACTTGTCGTTCTTAACTGTTAGGCTATTTCCGCCATCATCGTTACCATCTTGGTTAAAGTTAAAGTCTGCACTATATGTCATGCCTGTATCTGTTGTGATACTTGGCTTGATATTAATATCTCCGTCCAAAACAGTTGATGTAGTGCCATCATTGTCTTGATATGACCATTCCATGTCACCGCCGATTGTTACATCAGCCATCACAGGAGTTGCCAAAACAGCAATTAATGCTGTAGTTGTTAGTAGTCTTTTCATTTTCTTGGGATTCCTTGGGTGTTAATACGGATTCTAACCGCTTTATTAATGGTATTAACGAAGTGGCTTACGCGAAAAACTCGTTGATAACAATTCTATTTATAAACATTATATATAACTTGTGTTAAATTTACAACATAAAAATGTAAATTCTTGCATCTAAGGATTTTTTTTCAGTACTGTTGCAAATATGCAACACTATATTTTTGCTCTTATACGATGCCATTGTATATCTATTTCATCTGCAAACCATTCTGTGTACGTCATGCGATTTATCCAGTTATGTCTGTAAGGGTTGCTATGCCATCCGCCCATGTTACTACCTACATCATATGCTAAACTGTGTTCACTAACAACAGTGGGTACACCAGCAATAGCACTGTGTATCCCTGCATTGCTACTATGGCTTACTGTGAAGTGTGCATTTCCTAACATGGCTGGTAAATCAAAATCATCATACGTTTCTAGTAGATGCGCAGGGGTATTCCAAGATACACCTTCGAACTGTACAGTCTCTTTACAGCGAGGATGACTGCGAATAACAATTGGCATGTCTGTGTGCTTGCGTATTTCATCTACAGTTTGTTTGTAGTAAGTGTCTATGTCTGGCATTGTGCGCCACTGTTCACTTGCAGTGTGTTGTCCACATACAAGCACATAGTCTCCTTGTTTTTTACGCCAAGGTTGTGGTACAATACCAAACTTTTTTAATCTATCATCTGGCATGTAGTGTTCTAATGCAAAGTCTGCATCTCTGTTGATCCCGTTTATACCCAACTTCCAAGTTGTATTGCGTATAAGCCCGCCCACTTCTATGACAATGACTGGCTTGCTTTGTGATCTGTAGTGATCCCATACAGTTTTATTGTTACGCATTTTACCCTGCCATAGTACACTCCATATCAATGCTGCATCAGCATCCATAGTATTTTCTACAAGTGTATCTGTTTTCTGTATTGCGTCTACTAGTTGTGGATAAACTAAATTTGCATTGCCCGGAAGATTGCCAGGAAAGTGAGATATTTTCATTAAGGATATAAACTCTATAAATAGTTATATGCGTACATTATCAGTATTTAGTACCTGGCATCCCTCAGGTTATGAAAAATATGGCAGAGATTTTGTCAAGGGATTTATACAGAACTGGCCCAGTGAGATTAATTTAAGTATCTATGCTGAAGGGCACGTTCCTGATACACAAGGCGATAGCCGCATTAAAGTATATGACCAACATGAAACATTGCCAGACTTAAAGGCTTGGCAACATAGACACAAAGATAATAAACATGCACATGGTTGGAACAAGGACTTAACTAAAAAAAGTTTCTTATGGGATGCAAGTCGTTTTGCAAACAAAGTGTTTGCACTGTGGCACTTTGCTAACAATTGCAATACTGATATTTTTATTTGGTGTGACGGGGATGTTAGAACACACACGCCTATGTCACATGACTTTCTACAAAGTATTGCGCCAAATGAAAATCAACTAGCAACTTATCTAGGAAGAAAAACTTGGCCCGAATGTGGCTGGATGATGTTCAATCGAAAGCATCCTAAGTTTGAGGAGTTTTTAGAACAGTGGCGCTGGATTTATGAAAGCGATGATATTTTTAATCACATAGAATCACATGATAGTTTTATATTTGGTGAACTAGTTGAGGACTTTCGTGCAGTGGGTGTGGAGTTTAACGACCTAGGTGGGCCCGATCAAGGAGGGCACATTTTTATCAACAGTGTGCTTGGACAATACATGGATCACCTTAAAGGTTTTCGCAAGGAAGTGGGAAAAAGTCTACAAAGTGATGTAGTAAGAGGCGAGCATTTTAATACAAATGAATGGTGGAGTGATTTAAGACAAGTCACTAAAAAACAAATACAAGCAGAAAAATTAAAGAACCCGCATGAATATGATGCAACACAAGAAGTAAAAAGTAAGGGGATAAAATGAGCGAACTAAGTGTAATACAAAATGTAACAAAAGTAGAAACAGATCCATATCCTTATGTTTGTGTTGAAGGAGCATTGCCAGATCGTTTTTACAAAGAATTGCAGGATACATTTCCTGAGCAACTAATAACAAGTACAAGTCCACATGATGGAGGCATTTGTTATAGATATAAAATGAAAGAGTGTGCAGAAATAGAACAACCACCTGCAATATGGCAAGACTTCTTTGCATATCATACAAGTCCTGAATACTTTCGTGCATGCGCAGAACTGTTTGCTACAAGTATTGTAGATCATTACAGCGAGGACTTTTATGAAAGTTTAAAGACACAGAAAGTAACACCGCGTGACGTAGACAACACAGGATTCTATGTAGCAGACTGTCAGTTTGTAGTGCATGAGCCTGTGGATCAAACAGGCACAAGTCGTACACCGCATGTAGATAACCCTGTAGAAATATATGCTGGACTACTATATATGAGACAGGAAGGCGATACTGCACAGGGCGGCAACTTTACAGTGCATCGTGTGCATGGACAAATAACAGAAGTAAACAAAAGTTTAGGCAGACAAGTAGATGATAGTTTGCACAAGCCGCACTTTGAAGTACCTTACATGGCAAATAACTTTTGCATGTTCCTTAACGTAAAGGATAGTGTGCATGGGGTAACACCTCGCATCGAACCTACAATGCGTAGACGTAGCATTAACATTATTGGTGAGTTTAACGGCAATGGTAAAATGTGGAAAGTTAAAGAAATTAAGAACAAGTGAAATACAGTATAGGAAAGGCAAGCGGAGTCTTTATAGGGGAAGATACAGTTGCTAAAATATTCAATATTAGAAACAAGCATGTTAAAGCAGCCCGCGGCAGTTATCAATTATGTTGGGAAAGAGAACGTGAATGCCTTAAAAGACTGGGCGATAGTAATCATTTTCCTAAACTAATAGCAAGTCATGAAGATCATCTAGGACTACACATGACACAATGTGGCGAAAGTTTATTTTATAGTTGGCAAGAACACAATCTTATGTTATACTTAGATCAAGTACATAGTATAGCAGATGCACTAGAAGCAGCAAACATACAATATTTTTATCCAGGAATGGATCCACTGGCTAAGTCAAAAAAGTATGCAAAGTTTCCTCTTAGTAACTTTTGTATAGAAGATGGACATTTAAGCCTAATAGATTTTGAACTTGCTAATCCTGTTGGAAGTCACAGTGAAAAATATATGAGTGAACGTCTTAGATACTTGTATGATAATTACAACGCTAAAGGTTTTAGACAATCATTAGTAGCAACATTAGAAAATCCAAGGATAAGTTACGAATCAGAACTTATGGCAAAACTAACAGATAAAAGTAAGTTTGACGAACTGCGAGTACAAAATCCAAGAGAGGTATACAAAACTATGGCATCATTTACACAGCCCAGTGAAAAAATTGTAAACGAATGGAAAAAATATCAGAAACGCTACGGCATGGATCAGGCTGTAGATCGTGTAGCAAATATGAAACTAGCAAATGTTTGCGCAGGCAAAACTGTTGTAGATATTGGATGCAATGATGGTTATATTACAGGACTAGTAAGTAAGTTTGCTAAAAGTGCAACTGGTGTAGAACCACATGTAGAGTTAAGTGAAGATAAACCTGCAAACGTTACTTGGATGCGTAGTACATTTAATGAGTTTTTACAAAGCCAGCCTGGCACGTTTGATGTACTACTTAGTCTAGCAGTAAGCATACAGTTACGAGACTTTGGTGGATTGACAGAACAAGAGATTGTTAATGGTTATTATAGTTTACTACCAGTAGGCGGTATTGTAGTGCATGAAACACAAAAATTACAAGATCGTCCCAATAATCAAAATCATACAAATGCAATGATTGCTGCTTTTAAAACTAAGTTTGTACAAGTAGAACATGGAGATGCTAGAGGCAGTGGCAAACGTGAGTATTATCATTTCCTCAAGGAGGCTTAAATGGCTTTTAATAATATTATGCAATTAGCAACTGCACAACTTGTAAAGCAAAATGCATTTGCTGCTGACGCAACTGTAGTAGAATGGGGCAATCAACGTTTTAGATACAGTGAGGATTGGTTAAATGAATGTGAAAAAACAAGCGGACGAACACTTAGAAAACCAACAGAGTTTGTCTGGGAGTACTTTGAGGATTTGGGGTTTAGCGATTACCTTGCTATTGATATTAACACTGAACTTAGGTCCATCGCTATGGATCTTAATTTCATCCTAAAGGAAAAGTACAACTATACAACACAGTTTGACTATGTAACAAACAATGGCACTGGTGAACATATCTTTGATCAGCGCACAGTATTTGAAAACATGCACAACTTGTGTAAAGTGGGAGGCACAATGATAAACGTGCTACCATTTGCGCCATGGTTTAATCATTGCTTCTATAGTTTTCATCCACAGTTGTTTAGAGACATTGCTGCAGCAAATGGATATACTTGGCGATTTATGTGGTTGGCACAAAACACAGGCAAGTACATTGACTGTCCTACGGACTTTGATAGTTGGAGTTACTATGAGCAAAAGAAACCACGCAATCCTTTATCTGATCTGGAAAAAACTTTTGATACCCTACATAATCGTGAAGGCAAAACTCATAATGTTAGTATTGTTAGTGCGTACACTAAAACGTCTGATAAACCGTTTCAGATTCCGTTCCAAGGACGATATGTAAACGACATTGTAGATGACCTCAAAGGCGAATACAGTGAGACAAATGTAGATGTGAGACAAAAGGATCACACTAGTGCGACTTATTAATATTGGTTGTAGTTTTAGTTATGGCAACTGTATTGCAAAACACGAAGAATTTGCAGAAGAACATATAAGTCCAGGTACACTAATTGCACAACATCTAAATTGTGAAGAAGTAAATATTGCCAGTCCGGGACTAAGTCTTGACGGCTTGTTGCGCAGATTATATACATTTGAATTTGAAGAAAAGGATGTTTTTCTAATAGGACTTCCTCCTAACCTGAGAGTACAATATGTTTGTAAATCACCTCGCAATCAATATAAAATTCGTGGAGACTTAACTGCAAGCGAATATAGAAACAATGCGTTTAATCGTGGACCAAAGATAGCAGAGGACTGGTTCAAGACAATGCGCTGGGACAATAATGTCAATATTGCTAAACTTGATCTTGTGGACACAACTGCTTACTGGAGTTACTTAAATATACTGCTTATCCAACAAGCAATGAAAACTGTTATGAATGATAAACTACCAGTGGGTAGAGTTCTAATGAAAAAAAGGCGTTATTGGATGTACAACAGTGTTCATGGACACATGCAACAAGACACTGATAAGGTTGAACTACAAGCATTGCGTAAACAAATCGACATGCGTAATTATTACATGCCAGAAGTTGGACTAGCAGACCTCATTGACAACCAAAGTAAATACACTGTTGCCCGTGATGATACACACCCTAACCATGTATTTTATCAGAAGTGGGCAAATGATTTTATTGCCTGGATGGAAACATGCGACCAAGACTACTAATAGTATATCCTAATTTGCCACTTATGATGAGCCCTGCAATGAGCGTGGCTATACTAAATGCTATAGGCAAACGTGAAGGATGTGAAGTAGAAGTTTTTGAAACTACACAGTATAGCAGTGAATTTAGCAACAAACATATCAGACAAAGTGAAATGGGTGCAGTTCGTGCTAACAAAGATGACGAACTAAAAGACATGTTTTATGTTGCAGATCCTGATCGTATTATACCTGATTTTGTAGCACATGTTGAAAGTTTTAAGCCTGATCTTATAATGATGAGTGTGCAAGAAGATGTATACCGCATGGCATTAGAATTATTAGATAGTATAAAAAAACAAAACATTCCTAATATACTGGGCGGCATACTAGTAATGAGTGACCCAACACTTGTAATTAGTAATCCTCTTGTGGATCAAGTGTGCGTATACGAAGGTGAACGTGTAGCAGTGGATATGATAAACTGTATAAAAAATAAAGAAACTACAAAGCATGTGCGTGGAACATGGTACAGTGATGCAGATGGAATACACAAAAATCTAGCACAGCCACTGGCAGATATTACACAAGTAGTGCCTGACTACACATGCTTTGAGGTCAAACGCTGGAACAGGCCCATGGGCGGACAAACATTTAATGCCGCAGTAAGCATGGAAACGTACAGAGGTTGCCCCTACAACTGCACATACTGCAACAGTCCAAACACCAGAGATCTAGCAAAAGTATACGAACTGGGTAACTTTATGCGCAGAAAAAGTGCAAGCATAGTAGAGCGTGAACTTGCAGAGTTTAAGGAACTTTACAATCCTGATCTGATAATGATACAGGATGATAGTTTTCTTGCGCGACCTGCTAAAGAGATATTTGAATTTGCAGAGATGTGGGGCAAGTATAAAATTCCATTTTGGATGAACACACGCATTGAAAACTGTAGACTTGAATACATGACAGCACTTAAAGAAGCAGGCATGTATCGTGTTAGTCTAGGTATTGAAAGCGGCAATGCAGAGTACAGAGAAAATGTACTAAAGCGTAAAGTAAAGAATGAAAAGTATGCAGAGTTTTTAGGATATGTAAATGAAAGTAATGTTCCATATGGACTAAATGTCATTGCAGGCATGCCATATGAAACACGCAACATGGTTTTAGAAACAGCACGAATGGTGCGCAATGCTAGAGGGTATGATAGTATTAACATTAGTATATTCCAGCCGTACAGAGGTACAAAACTAAGACAGATGGCAGTGGATGCAGGCTTTATGGATCCAGATCATATCAATGGTTGGGAAAGCGGAGCAATAGGTGGAGGCTTTATGGACAGTTGGGTGTTGCGCATGCCCAAGCCATACTTACAACCTGATGAACTAGCAGGACTTGTTAAGTGTTTTGCATTATACAGTTACTTTGGTGATAATCGCTGGGCAGAAATTGAACGTGCAGAAACAGACGATACACTTTATCTACCACTAATTGAAGAATACAAAGAACAATTCTTTGAGCCGATTCAACAAGGCGGCAATGAACGTATAGCAAAATTTTGTGCTATGCACGATCATACTAGTACATATCAATGGGAAGTAGCATGAGGGTTGTAGCATTTAGACACCAGTACAACGGCAGTGGTCTTAGTGATATGCAGTTTACACATCCAGAATTAGAAATGGTAGACTGGGTTACTGAACCATATCCTGTTGCAGATCACTACATACTGGTTAACATAGACTGCGATAAATTTAGAGAAGATCCTACTTATAAGTTTGTAATGAACAGTGGCAAGCCATATATGATTTTCGAGACTGCAGTTTTTAAACGTAATGCAAGAGCAGGTGATTGGACAACATGGCACTGGAGATTAGGATGGTGGCACTTGTTAGGTCCAGGCAAGTTTAATAATCACAATAGTCCAGCAGATCGTTGGGAACGTATAAGTGCGCAACAAGGTTTAGAAGTAAAACCCTGGCGTAAACATGGCGAACATATACTAATACCCCTACAAAAAAACAATGACAGCGTAACACAAACAATGATGGATCGTTATGGAAGCATGCGACAATGGTTGAACTACACTATAGATGAAATACGCAAAGTTACAGATAGACCTATACTAATACGTCCTACAATAAAAACTAATAGATGGAGTTTTTTAGAAGCAGCACAGCGCGATGGTGTTAGTGTTAGTACTACCTACACAGACAATCCAAGTACAGACGGCACAAAGTTTACACGCAATATTGAAGGTGGACCTGGACTGTTAACCGAACTTGAAGATGCATGGGCTGTGGTTGGCTACAATACAAGCACACTATTTGAAAGCATTACTGATGGTATTCCAACAGTTAGTATGGATCCGGATGCACTTACAATACCTTGCAGTATAGAAATAGAGGACATAGGAAACCCTCCACTAAATATAGACAGGACACAATGGCTGTACGATATGTCATATATAAGTTGGACCATGGATGAGATACAACGAGGCGTAGCCTGGGAGCATCTTCGAGGAAAGTATTAATGTTTGAAATTGACAGAGCAGTCATTGAAATCAATGGCGGATGTAACTATACATGCGCAATGTGTCCACAGACTACTCCTGAAGGAAAAACTGGCGCAAGAGGTAAATCATGGCTAAAGAAAATGCCATTGGATTTATTTGAAGAGGCAGTGAAGCAGTGTGCTAGTGCAGGTGGTCTTAATGTAGTAAACTTGGAAGGCAGTGGCGAAGCAACACTTAATCCAGACTTGCCACTGTACATTGAAATTGTTAAAAAGTATGGAGCAAAAGCATACATTTTTAGTAATGGATTTAAAATGCGAGACCAGTTCATGCGAGATTGTGTTGATGCTGGACTAGATTTCTATAGATTTAGTATTATTGGTTATAGCGCAGACAAATATCTTACTTGGATGAATAGTACAAACTTTGAAATTGTCCTAGATAACCTACATAAAATGCAGGAGTATGTAATATCATCAAACGCAAACACTGAAGTAGCCACATACCATTTAATACTAGACAATGATAACATAGACTATGAAGTAGAGCAGTATAGAAAAATAGTTGACAGTGCTGGCGTACACACTGAGATATGGAAAATGCACAACTGGAGTGGAGTGTACAATCCAGACTATGACAGAGAGGGTGCTAAGAAAACATGTGGCAGACCTTTTAGTCCAGACATTGTTATCCGTGCAGGCGGTTCAGATGGAAAGTTAGGTGCAGTACACCCTTGTTGTCAAGTATTAGGCAGAGATGATGAAGCAGTGCTAGGGCATTTTAGTGAAATGACAGTTGAAGAAATAATGACTGGTGATCTATATGAAGAACTACGAGAGCAACATAGAACAGGTAATTATCCTGACTTTTGTAAAGACTGTGACTTTCTTATTGACGATCCAGAAACACTAGTGTACACTAATAGCGGAAGAAGTGAGATGCATATGAATGGTACAAAATTTAGTCTAAATGATTACAGATAATGTTTGATATACAAAAATTTACATATCCATATGAACATCTCATAATTGATAATTTTTTTCCACAAAACATATTAGATAAGATACTTAATTTACCCAACCACGGCAAACGTGTAATGCGTATTGAAGATCCTGAAATTTTCAATTACTTTGAGGATAATATAGGTATAGATTTTATAAAACAACATCTAAAAACTAAAGAAAAAGTACCAAACGGCAGTAGTTACTGTGAGATTGCACGTTGCAAACCAGATCCTGAACGTGGATTTATCTATGGCGTGCATGATGAACACATTTCAAAGAAAGTAAGCACAGTAGTATATATTGAACCACAGTACGGAAGCGGCACAATACTGTACGATGAAAATAAACAACTTGCAAAACTAGTGGCATGGAAGCCAAATAGAGCATTTATATTTGTGGGCAAGCCAGGTGTAACATGGCATGACTATGGACACTGGGAACCAGAAACAAGAGTAAGCGTAAACTACTTTATCAAGTAAGGATATTTAATGCCTAAAATTCTATCCTGGGACAAACTGGGAAATAAAAAACCTAATGGCGCAGCATTTATTATAGGAGGCAGTCCTAGTATTCTTGATGAACCATTGCATTTACTAAAAGATCAAAGAGTTTATTTGTGTAACAAGTCATGGAAAGCACTTGAAATGGGATTGCTTGAAAAAGCAAACGGTATATGTTACACAGGATTAAGCAGTTATGAAGAGCATGTAGACGAAATGAACGCCTTTGGTCTTGCTAACATTCGTAAATATTATAGTGATCTAATAGTCACTGGCGTTAAACGCAGTACTTTTAAAGTTAAAGGTGATCCAAATGAAGAAGTGTATGTGTTTCCAAAGCGTGTTGCACAAATGGATAATAATAAAAGTTTAAAAAATAATCTATATCTGCCAGATACAATAGAAGATGGTTTAGGCAAAACTGGCAGTGTAACACTGGACATGGCAGTTTTATGTTATCTCATGGGATTCAAAGACATATACTTGTTGGGTATGGATTTAGATTATACTACAGCACAGTACTACTTTTTTGAAGGAAACAGTTGGGATAGAAAAGTAAGCGCACCCACACTGCGTTTAGGTATACACAATTGCATGTGTAATCTAGCAGAAGCAATGGCACGAAAACGTGTAAATTTAAAAAATATAAGTTTGGGGTATAATCCAGAACTTTATGCTCAACATACCGATCTTACAATTGATACAGACACCCTTCAAAATGTACTGGGCAGTTATGTAAAACCTAAAGCAATAGGTTTAATACACGGTGACTTTTACCCTTTAAATGAACATGATTGTGAATTAATTGGAGCAGCCCGCAAACAATGTGACAAATTAATTGTAAGTTGCACAAAAGAATCCATGACCAGTGTTATGAAACATGTTAGGTTTGTTGATGGGGCAATACACTGTGATGATGAGCAACAAGCAGTAGCACGACTTTGCGGACAATATCCAAATGACCGCATCAGACTGTTTCATAATGATAAAAGTTTTACAGTACACAATGCTACATAGAAATTTAAATAACACAGACAGTAAATGCAACTGGGTTATGGATAGTCTTAGTAAAGGCTGGTCAGGTCCTGAGCATCACTTCTGGGGATTTATAAATGATAATGAACAACAAATAGACACACTTAAACAGCAAGGCAAAGACTGGTACTTCTGGGACATGCCTTATAATGGACGCTGGAATGCATTATGGGAAGCAATTAATCCTGACCAAGATTTTTATTGGCGTGCTAGTAAAAATAGTGTACACTATAAACAGTCTAAGGATTATCCCAGTGACAGATTTAATGCATGGGGTGTTGAGCCAAAGCACTATGGATCTGGTAATAAAATATTAATTTGTCCTAGCAGTGAAACAATGACACGTTGGACTACAGGTATGGATGTAAAAATGTGGGTACAAATGATTACCATGGCACTACAGAAATATACAGATAGATATATTGAAGTGCGCTACAAACCTAGAGGCGGTGGCACTAGTGGACCAGCCGCTGCACTTATACCTTTTGCAGAACAAGCACAGAATACTCACTGTGTGGTTACATGTATAAGTTTAGCAGCAGTTGAGGCACAACTGTTAGGTATTCCAACCCTATGTCATCCAGATAGTTTTGCAGCAGATATAAGTAGTACTAAATTAGAAGAAATCGAAAATCCTAAACGTGTAGACACACAACAGTGGTTCAACAATCTTGCTTACAGTCAGTTTACACACAAGGAAATAGAATCAGGCTACGCACAAGAGGTATTAGATGCCTAAAATTATTGTATACGATACTGGCAGGCGCATGACTACAAAATTTACACTAGCATTTGCTAGGGGTATTGTAGAACATAATAATAGAACAGGCGGGTCTTGGGAAGTAAAACACCGCAGTATAGACAATTATTTACAGGACGGAATACCGCGCGATTATTGTGCAGGACATGATGCGGTTGCAACACTTGGTATACTTCGCGGCACAGGTCTGCTTCTTAAAGAGGCTCAGCAGCGCGGCTTTGATTACTACTACATGGATCATGCATATTTTAATCCTGGTTATAGTGGCAAAGGCTGGATGCGTGTTACAAAAAATGATCATGCTTGTACTTCAATACGAGAAACTTCAGGGGATCGCTGGAACGGGTTTCATAAAAATCATGGTTATGCCCTTAGTCCATGGCGTACAAATGGTGAAAGAGGAGGATTAATACTTATATGCCCTCCTACTCCTGCTATATGTTGGTACTATGATTTAGATCAGGACTGGGGCGAACGTATAGCAGAGCATTTAAAAAATAAAATGCCTGCTAGTGAACATCACAGAATAAAAGTCAGACACAAGCCCAAGGAGCCAGTTGTTGATTCCGAGGGCAATTTAATTGAATTGCGTGAATTTGCACAACAGGGAGATTTAAAAGAGGATCTTGCCAATGCGCATTGTGTTATTGCATGGAATAGTATGGTAGCACTGGAAGCAACACTAGCAGGTATACCTGTCATTACAGGACCACACAGTGCTTGTGTAAGGGTAAGTTTTGATATAAGTTTATTGGAAAATCATCCTGTGCCAGAGGAGTTTAATACTGAGCCTTCTAATAGGAATGCAATGTTACATTGGTTAGCAAATAATCAATGGAAAATGAAAGAAATAGAAGATGGCAAAGCATGGCGCATGCTGCAGGAGAACTACAGTTGAGCGAAGAATTAGTAGAGATAGGATATAACTCCGTAGAAGAAATACCTAACTTTGTACAAAGACGACATGAACTTGGTCACATAGAAGAGTATATTAGTAATTACTTGGACACGCCTAGTTATTGTTTGCAGATAATGGAAACAGGCATTGCTGGTAAAGTTGCCCGAGACGTAGAAACTGGGGAACTAGTAGGTGCATACGGATGGAAGTGTGTAAAACATTTAGGCAAAGGCAAAGACGGTTTTACATTCTGGGGACACAAGTATGGAGATGAACCTAATGATCTGCATATTGTAAAAGTCTTAACTGGATATGGAGAAAATTATCATAACCACACTGAGATATTCAATACATTTATGAGAAAACTGTTTCATGCAAAAATGCATCGCAACTCAATGTTAAGGGATTTTGTTTGTAAAGCAACACACACAACTTATAAATGTAAAAAACCTTATACAAATTTTCAACCTAAAGACATGCGTGAATTATACTTTGCACTAAGACAAGTTTGCTCAATGAACAACTGGTGTATAAAACATACTGGATTTGTGTTCTGGGATCTCGGATATGGCAATGGTAGAAATTTTATGGTCGATCCCACAGATGGTAATAACTTGAAGTGGATAGACTATGGTGGTGCTGGTATGGTACGATGTCCTAGTTTTAGAGAGTTATATAAACAAGAAAAAGATATGCCTGAACTTACATTAAAAAATTCATGGCAACAACCACTTAAAGGAAAAGAAAATTTAGTTGAAGGCAACAGTGACTTTGTAATGCTACAGTTCATACTTAATTTTGAATTTCATACAAACCCAACAAGCACTGCAGATGTGTGGGCTAGTATGCTACAAGTGCGCAAAGATATTGTGCCTGAAATGAAAGTAATGCTTCCACATTATTTTCGTAGTAGGTTTGCAAATGAGGTTTTTCAAAGATTCCATGATCGTGATTGGCTTGAAGCAAACACATGGAAGCAACTTGGCAAGTATATAGAATCAGATTGGCAAAATAAGAGCAAATAATGCAAGTATTAGAGCGAGCAGACATCGAGAGTGTTACCTATGGCGGACATGACAGTGGCGTAACACAAGTACGCGGTTATCAAAACTATGATATAAGTGATATAGAAGTACAAGCGATAGCAAATCCTACAGCAAAACGTCCTTGGGTAGATACAAGTATAAAAAGTGCAGACTTTGAGCGTGTGTTTTTTCAAGTATCTCCAAAGAGTTATGTAGATTTTGGTAGCAATTTAGGATATTATGTTTTTAAATGTGCGCAGGAGTTTGACATACACGCTACTGGCGTTGACTATAACTTGGAATACATCAGCGTATGTCATAGCATTAAAGCACGACACACTGCCAGCCTAGCAGGATTTAAGCATACAAATCTTGAAATGTGGCATAATGAAAGTGATTATTATGATTTTATGACTGTGTTTAATGTAATACATCACTTGTATAATCGCACAGAAAAATACATGGACATGAAGCATTTGCTAAAGGACTTTGCAAGCAAAGCAGATACAATCTTATTTGAAGTTCCTACAGAGCAGGATAGTAAAGGTCATAAGTGGACAATGGATACTGGATATACTGAAGCACTATTTTATGAAACTGCACTTACTATTTTTACACAAGTAGAACGCATGTCAGGACAAACTGAACATAGACCTTATTACCTGTGTGTTAAATAGTTTCAGCCCAGGCACTAAACTCTGTTAAGTTTGTTATGCGCCATGGATGATTATATCCTTTTGTGGGCTGTGGATCCTCAAACATAACCATACCTTTGTATATATCTATACTTGCCTTACAATAAGGGCGATTTGCACATATGTGTCTTTCATGGTTAGGACCAGGAAATCCAAAGCCTGGAGTGTGTATGCCCCCAACACTTACTGGATGATCTCGTACCCAGAGCATGTTAGTAACACCTGCACCTGCTGCAGTTATATATTTGTGCATCTGACTAAACAATACAATTTTTTCTGCTAGTGTATAATTTTCGCCAAACACTTCAGTGTATCCCTGGTCCGTCAAAATATCAACAACCGAATCTTCATTTACTAGTCCACGTTTTACAGTATTATCCTCTCCTATAACTGCTTTGCGATTATTAAGAGGATTTGCATGCGCACGGCGACTAAGGTATACTTTTTTGTATACAGGCATTGTTACACGTTGATTTGCACGTTTTACTAGTGTATCTATAAGTTGCCACTGCAGTGGATTTACTTGTGTACGTTTTCCGTTTGCATCTTGATTAAGCGTATCACCAATATACAACCGTTCGTAATCAACTGTGCTATCTGTATACTGCCACGGAATATTCAACAAGTCCAACATTTCAGCAACAAAAGGCGGATAATCATCCAGTCCCATACGAGGCGTACGATTTATTAGCAGTGTAAGATCAGCATGTTTGCGTTTTAAATTTAAGTAATGATGCACACATCCAAGTCCATCTAATATACAATGATAGTAATTAGTAAGTGGTTTACTCCACAAATAAAAATAGTTTCCACATACTACTTCTCGTTGTTGCCACGGGGTTTGCTCCAGAGGTATGTGTACCTTGTGCATGATTTTTCTTGCACTTTTGCCTAGTTCTAGTGGGATATAATCCTCGCCAACCCGCATTAGTTCACATACGCCACTGTCATCCTGGTCATATATCTGCGCACGTTCAAAGGTTGCAACACCCTGTGTCATATAACTTCTAATCATTAATTGCACACTGTATACTTGAAATTAAATTTTGTGTCCAGTCTGTATTCACAAGTAGATTGTAGTTGTGTTCCAGTATATCTTCTACACCTGTTAAATTGGGATCCTGTTTCAGTATTTCAATTACTGCATCCATGCGATCATGTAATTCTAATTCATCATAACTTTCGTCCCAGTAATCTGAAAACGTAATAAATCCCATGTCTTGTAATTTTTTAAGCAATCCTCGATTGCCCACAACAACAAAAGGTTTTTTACAAGCAATTGCTCTCCAAGTTTTTGGAGATATGTAACAGTAATTACTTTCTATCAGCGTTTCTGTGACTGCTAATATTTTTACATTCTTTAATTCATTATAATCACTAGTGCCTTGTTGTTCAGTATTTGGATTCCAATCTCTTTCAAAAGGCAATAAATCTGTAAAGTGATCAGGAAATCTTAACCAATATTCTTCAATAAGCATAGGATCGGGACAAGTATCTTCAAAATTATTAAGGGATACTAGTCCACAGTCCAATAAATTTGCAAGCCAGAGTTTATAAACAAAGTCAATCTTATAAAAGTTTTTATGATTACCAGCATTTAGTGCTGCATAGCGATATTCAAAATCTCTATTATAATCTTCACTGGGAACCTCGCCAACACATAATAGATATTGCATTTTATTTTCATCCCAGTAATGAAAATTAATATTGCAATCCATGGGTATTCTATCTTTGGTGTAAAAGTCTGGACTAGCCCAATGGCACATGTGTTGTTCTATGCCTGCGTGTTCTAGTGCAGTACAAACACGCCCTACTGGTGTGTCAGCAAAAATTCCTGTGTAATTTTCTGGGGCAATATTGTGATAATCCTGTAGTTTTACAAGATCATATTCTTCATACCCTTGATTAATAAGAACTGGGGTATTGCTGGGGACATCACAAAAGAAATCCTTGTGTATACTAAATGGATCATGTATTCTTATTTCATATACATCTGTGCCACTAGTGCTGGGCAATAAACTATCAAGGTATTGTGTATGATGTTGGATAAAGTTCATGAACTATACAAGTTGATAACTTCCTTTTTCCATACATGATCATACTCACAATCGCGCATGTTTTCAAACCATGGACCGCCTTCTGTATAGTGTAATACATTTGGCTTGCCATCTGTGGGTTCTTTATAATGTCCTACTAGCCAGTTCCATTCAGGGCCCAGTTCA
>TARA_R110001592_G_scaffold18816_14_pt1 | contig 57118 bp, 64 predicted proteins | sample TARA_R110001592 | Tara Oceans TARA_R110001592 (sample SAMEA4398387) | marine metagenome | biome: Polar Biome; feature: [SRF] surface water layer (ENVO:00010504); material: water (ENVO:00002006), including particulate matter (ENVO:01000060) such as... | depth 5 m | reverse complement strand
CAAAGATGGTTTGCAGAAGAATGGATTGATGAAAAAGGAAATGTTTGCGGTTCGAGTAAGAACAAAAACACCAAGAAATGTAGACCGAAAAAGAGAATTACGAAAGATACTCCTGTAACTTGGAGTGAAATGTCTCCCTCACAAAAAAGTAAAGCGGTAGCCGAGAAAAAACGGGTCGGAATGGGGGCAAAAGCTTCTTCTATAAAGAAGAAAAGGATGAACAAACCAGCTAGTCCAAAGAGAAAAAATACTACAAGTCCGAAGAGAAAAAGTTCTTCAAGGGCCAAACCTGCAAATTCTGCTTTGTATGCTAAAGTAAAAGCAGAAGCAAAGAGAAAATTTAAGGTTTGGCCAAGTGCATATGGTTCGGGATGGTTAGTAAAAGAGTACAAAAGAAGAGGGGGGACTTACAAATAACGCTCACAAAAATCATCCGCTGACTTTAAAGCTCCCTCCAAAACCGCAATCTCATAACGATTTTGACATCCAACAGCAAACAAATTCTTAATTTTTTTGCCTTTCATTGAAATAGGTCCTTCTGGCCCAACAGCAAAAGCACTTTCTATAAGTTCCCATTTACCGTGTCTGTTTAAATCCACATTAGCCGTTACCATTTTAGGTCTTATTTTACTTCCCAAAGTTTCTTCCAATTGATATAAAACTTCTTCGATAATCTCGTCGATGTTCAATTTTCCGGGTGTTTTATCTAATCTTTTACTTTTTCTTGTAAAATCAACCAAAGCACAAGACCACACTTCTTTGATACCTTTCTTTTTAGTAAATGTATCTGTATAATCTGATGTCTTTTGCATAATAATTGTCCAATCACCGTAACAGGTTTGACACCATGATTTTTCTTCGACACCTGTCACTTTAGAAAAATGAAGCTGAATTCCTATTCCTGTATAACTGAGCTTTTCGCAATATTTTGTAAAATCACTCGATTTCATCCAATTGTTTTTTATAGTTTCGTTACCCGATTTTTTAAGAATATCCTTCAAACTCCACAAAGGCACGGCACATAAAAATCTATCTCCGTGAATTCTTCCAGAAGATGTATTTGCATATAAAATAGAATTACTACTCGAAACAAAATTATTAAGTTTACAATTTAAATGAATATGAACGTTCTTCTTTTTTCTTAATTTCTTTTCCCACATCTTTAGCCATTTATCTCCTTCTCTAAATTGAACAAATTTTCCTTTTCCAAAACCCCCGTAAACCGTATCGAAAACACAATAGGCTGATAGGTCTTGGGGAACTGTTGCTAAAGTAATTGCCAAGTTTCTTAAAGCTCTCTGACCTTTAGTAGTAATATTATTATCTTCCATCCATTGTTTAAAATTTCTAGGATCATCTCTAGAAATAAAGAGCGCACTTTTGGTAAATTTTAAGGTATCCATGATAGAAAGATTCTTCAGAAAATAAGAAAGAAACATGGTTGTTGATGAAAAATTAGAACCATAAATATCTCTGTACGGATCTTCCAACCCTAATTCTTCGACCAACTTAATAACATTTTTATAATTCGTGGTCATGACTCTCGGCGAATGTTCCATAAAATAACCGTCATTCCATTTTACTCTCCAACAACCACCGAGAGCGTCTGCTTTTTCATAGAGATGAACTTCGTGACCATCATCACTTATTTTATCTGCTAATCTCATTCCGCACGGGCCACCGCCAAATATAATATACTTCATTTTAATTATTATAAGATAATATAATAATTAAATTATTGTCTTATAAAATGTCAATTATTACAAAGTTAATTTTATTTTTCTTAGTTTTGATATTTATAATTGTCTTTGTAGTATTACAGGATGACAAAACAAGATATGGGGTTAAAACTTATCTTTTCACATCTCCTGATAATTATAACCATTATAGACTGACGGATATGGTCACCACAGAATATTGTAATGAATTTTTTATGGGAAAAAGATATCACCTCAAATATTACCAGGATAGTATTGTTTCAAAATATTTTAGTAAAACAGACCAAATAAACAGGTTCGACATATTAAAAGAATTAGTAGATAATTATAAATTAGAAAAGGAAATAGATTATGAAAATACTGCATTAATTCATTTAAGATTAGGAGAGGTTATAGAAGAAAGCGAATATTCCGCTAAAGATTTTTTTGAAAAGCAGATAGATTGGTCTGTATTCAATACAAGCAGATATGTAAATTCAAAGAAATATTATGAGTATATCTTGGACAATAATAAAAATATCCCAAAAAAGGTAATTATTTATTCAGGTGGATGTTTTTCTTCTAATAAGAGTAAAAAAAGTACAGAATACATTAATTTAATAAAAAATTTTTTACAAGAAAAAGACTTTGAAGTAATAGATACTTATTATAATTCTAATAATCCCGACGATGATTTTGTAACTATGGCAAGATCTAAACATTTTATTAGATCGGGAGGAGGTTTTAGTAAACTCATAAAAAAAATGGTAGAAATAAACGATGGCAATGTTTACACAGATAATTATGAGTATTAAAATACCATTTTTCTTTTACTTCTAATGAGTCTAAAGATATAAGCCAACATTAAAGAATTAGCAATACATTGTAAAACTAAAGAAGAAATAGCTCTATCTACATTGACATTTTCATATTGTGTCCTGTCTGTAACAATAATAGCCAAAGCAGACGCATTCAAGAAGGTTGCGCTAATAGCTAATCCGATAGTTATCCACGATACCCAAATATTTGTATTGAGATAATAACTTTCTAATAATGTAAAGAAAAGAGTAATAATATGGAAAGATAAAATAACTATCGTTATATTCTTCAAATGATCATCTGGTGTATTCGTGTCATCATTTATTTCTACATATCTTTCTGAAAACATCCAAAGCAAAACACCCCATAAACCGAAACCAATCAGTGAAAATAAAATTATTTCTTCTCTCTCCATACCAATATTTTTCATTTCTTTATAAACTCTCATTTTTTCAAAGTAGGACATTTTGTTTTATAAATATAAATTATAAAACAAAAATTATATTAACCGATACTGTTATCGGAATTTACAGGAACACGAGCGTGATACTTTGCAAGATCAACAGCCGTGTGACCATCGTTGTCTCTAATGGTACGATCCGCACCTGCATCAAGGAGACTACGCACAATGTCGATGTAACCATACTGCGCAGAGATGTGCAGAGCGGTCTGGCCAATTCTGTTGGTTGAATTCACATTGGCACCAGAAGAGATTAGCATATTGATGATATCGATATGACCGTTATAAGCAGCAGCATGAAGGGGGGCTGACCCAGCAGGAGCGGAAACCCCGCCAGTGACGGTAGCGCTCATGACAGTATTTTTTTGTTTTACCTTTTTTTAATAGTCATTTTCGTGATCTAAGTATAAAAAATGACTATTCATTTATAATTTTTGTATGTAAATGAATCATTATATATACTTAAGTTTTCCTAATAGAACTGAAAAATTTAACATATGTAAGAACTATGGGTTGGACAAAGATCTACAACTTGGAGATAAACCAATACCAAGAAGAATAGGTATAAAAGATATAGAATTAGATTACAACTTTCTATTAGATATATTGCCGATGGAATTATGGTTAAAAATTTTTGATATACTGCGACAAAAAGCACTCATTATATACAAAAATCTGGTAGGTTCTGAAATGGAATATAATATTCACAGACTCTTTAAAAAAAGAAAGTATGAATGTATCTACAGGGATTTTCAAATAAAAATAAAGGCATCGCCTGGGATGTTTCAATTTTACTCAACAATGTACAATGAAAAAGATATCAGAGAACATTACGGTTACACTGCTTACATTTGTCACAATGATTTGAAAATTATAGATAAGGTTTCTGATTATGTGATGAGATTCTCAAAATGCAAATGCATCGACGGGGGTTTAAATTCAGAAGATTGTTGGGGAGTGACTCTTACTACAAACTATGACGAAGATTTTGTTTTTTCAGAAGGTTTTAATTGTGAAAGAATTATTAATAAATTAGCGAACCACAAAAGGAATAGAAAAATTAAAACGTTCAAAACATTAGAATACTATTCGGAGATTTGCAAAAAAATTATAGATAATTTTTATTCTAACACAAATAGAATAAGGAATACTTATAAATATAAGTAAAATATTAAGAAAACAAATTTAAGTTAAAATTTCCCTGACAGATTTTGTCTTCGATTTTTTTGTAATTTTTGTGTATAGGTATACACGAAAAATTTTCAGTTTTGGACAAAAAAATCTTTTGATCTATTTTTGCTTTGATATCATATAAGGCGAAATTACTCATCAAATTATTGGAAAATTTAATATTATTCATTAACTTCTTTTTAATAAATCTTCCGGGGAATGTATCCTTTAAAAAATATCTATGATTTTTTATATTTTCTACAGAAAACCGTCTATTTTCATTGGTGTGAATCATATTTTTTATCAGATCGTTAAAAACGCTATTTTCCTCTTTGTTCTCAAATGAATTTTTTATATGAAAGAACTTTTTTTCTTTTGAATAATTAAAATATTCATAACCGTAGTAAATTTCAAAAAATGTACAACCTAATGCCCATATATCTGATTTTAAACTAGCCTTTTCTTCTGAAATTTCCGGTGGTCTATATGTCATTGTATAAAGTTTTTTATTTATTTTACTGTCTATCGTATGTATAAAAGATAAATTAAAATCTGTATATTTTATATTCTCTCCAAAAACTAAAATGTTGGCCGGTTTTATATCCCCATGGATAATATTGAATGATTGTAAATATTCTAAACCTGAAAGAAGTTGTATCATGATTTCTTTTTTCCTTTTATCTGAAAGCTTATTTTTTTGAATATAATCTTTCAAATCCATGTCTGCTTTATCAAAGATAATTTTTATTAGACCGTCATCATCTATTTCTAAATTCTTACATTTAGTAATATATTTTTCATCTAAATTTGTAAAAATATAATATTCAATATAATTTTTTATACCAAATGCGTCTCCTTGTATAAATTTTATTACATTTCCATTACCTTGATCCCCTAATAATTCATAAACAACTCCATCGCTTCCTTTTCCTATAAGTTTTCCAAGTTTATAAACCATTATGCTTTTTATAAATAAAATTATAAATAAAATGAATATTACTAATAATTTCATGAAAAAATTAAAACTAATTTTAATAGTAGGTATTCTAATTTATGTTATTTCAATAATCGTTGTCTATTTTGAAGCAAAAAAGAAACGAGAACAAAAAAATACCAAAAAATCTTTACAAGAGGGGTTTGGTTCCTACGGAGACGAAGAATCTCTAGGTTGTTTTTCAGGTGACGGTAAATGCTCTTCGCAAGGTACAGAAACTAGTGTCCAATATTGTAGACCGCATCCAAATACAGGAAGAGGGTGTATAGATCAAAACGGAAATCAAACATATTCAACGATTATTAAAAGGAAACCTTGTCAAACACAGTGTACTGCTTCAAAATTTACAGTAGAAGACGGGGTGAGGGTTTCTAATCCAGAAACTAGTTATCTTGGGACAAGTGTAAGTGCGAAGATAACTTCTGTTGGCTGTGATAAGATAGTTGACAAGAGATTTGGTATAAATCTTACTAGTAATTTTCTTGGAAGGTTCAATACTAAAACTTACAAATATCCGTTGAAAACATGTATCCCTAGTGGAAAAGATTCTATTTTTCAAGGTTACTACCAACATGTATCTACTTGTTTACAATCAGATGGTAAAGGAAGCAATAATTGTCGAATAGTCTGTGGGAGAGATAAAAATATTTTGAATTTAAATGGTTTTGCTAATGCTAAACTTAACAAAAAACTTCTTAGTTATTTCCCAACAGAAGAAAACGAAGAGGGAGAAATAAGAAACATATGTTATGATATTAATAACAGGGATCAAATAGAGGTATTAAATTATCCAGGCAATGTTCCCGAAGATTTTGTTTATCCGAACAAATGTTATAAACATACTAATGTATTGGAATTTAATGAAAATATTTGGCCTACTTCTGGTACAAGCAATATTTTTCAATTAACAGAATTACAAGTTTCTGAATCTATCCCATATATTGATTTAATAGGAGACCAAATTTCTCAATTTGAAAATTATGTTTCTAAAGTCGGTAATCCTACTAGTATCATCAACTATGATTATGATCTTAATAATAACCAAGACAGTTATGTTAAAATTAGAGTAGGAAGTAACACTGCTTTACTTGAAAAAATATACGAAAATACAACATCTGGGGTTCATACCATAATTCCTACTATAGAGACGAATACATATTATATTGGATGTGAATGCAGTTCACAAGACCAAGTTAATTCATTAATTTCGTTTTTACAAAGTTCTCTAGACCTTCAGTTAGCGACAAAGGCTTTTTTCGTAAATAATACAGACATCCCTATATTTGGTAATCAAGATTATTTCAATTCAAATAGAAATGCGTATGGTGAATCTTATTTTATAAGGGAAGGAAACACACTATACTTTCCTTGTAGTATGAATGAATTCTTTAACCCTTTAACGTTTGTTAACGGGGTTGAAAATTCTTATATAGAAAACGACGGAATTTCTACAGTTATAGGAGAAGTAACAATAACCCCTGACCCCGATCATTCTAAACAATTTGGTTTCTACATAAAAGCTAGAAATAAGACCACCCAAGAAAATAAACATATTTTTTCTGTAGGAAATGTATATCCAGCAGAATCTCCTAAAGGAACTTTCCACGGTAAGAGCAGTACAGTATTTATTCCTAATACTACCTTGTTTGACAGCGGTACAGATATTCTAGAAATACAGGAAATGTTTTATACTAACGGTAATTATGAAACGGTCTCTGGATATGACGGCGGGGGGACGTTGACAACAAAGATTACTGCGAAATTTTTAGCGGACTCTACAAATCCGTTTACTCTAGGAATAGATTTTTCTAAAAATTTTTATACAGGTTCTGTATTTATTAATAAATTAGGAAATAACCCAGCTTCCTATAATTATGTAAACATATACAAAAATATCAACGATTTACAAGGATCTCAAGGCGGATCAAATATACCCTACTGTGTTTTTGCTACTTCGCCTCATAATAATATGAAAGGATATCATTATCCTTTGTATCTTACCGAACAAAACCCATCAGATCTTACTCTCTCTTTTATGGATTTTCCAGGAGTTCAATTTAAAACTCCCCAGGGTACTTGTATTGCATCAGGAAGAAGTAATTTTTATTTTAGACCTTCTCATTATTTAGATAAAGAACTCTTATTTTTTAACGAAGAAATATTGACATCTTCTGCAAAATATAGTAATAATTATATTAAACTCGATTCAAAGAAAAAATATTTTTTATCTGATTTACAAGCTATTAATCATGGGAGTAATTATCAGCAAGGAGAACTTTACAGATTGTCAAATTATAGATTTTCATCTGGTTACGAATTAGATCAGACTGGTCTAACTAATATAGATCCAATTAATGATGGAGTGAGAAGCGGAACATGTTTGTCAGCAGCTGTTATTTATACTGCAGTTAGTTCTCCTGAAATAAAAACCGTAAAATTAATAAGAGGAGACAGTGCTTTCGTTTCTGCTGGTGTAGGGGTAATTGCAAACAATTCAATTAACGAAACCAAGGTCAAAGATTATTTTATAATGATACAATATCAAGGTTTTGAAACAGATAGTGAAACTAATTTAATTTTTGAACCTCAAAGGTATCTATCTTTAGCGGCTGATTTTACCGTTTTTAAAAGCCCTTATACGTTATCTGGTAATAATCAGAAAAATTTCTTATGTTATGATGAATTAGGAAGAGCTAGACCCGAGGGATATATTGAAACAATCACAACAAACGGAAGCAAAGTTTATACAAATATAGCTTGTCCGAATAAAACAGTTAAATACGAAGTAGATAGCGATCAAGGAGCTTTCTGTGCTGTTAAGGGAATAAGAAAAATAGTAGACGACAATAGCATAAAAATTTGTACACAAGAAAGAAACGCAAAGGCAACTAATTTTATTAACGATCAAAGCAAATGCATTATTTCTCAAGATTCTTCTGACTATAAAACATTAAACAACCAACTTGGATTTGGATTAGAACTAGTTCCAGTGGAAAAATCCTTAACTTTCTCTGGATTAAGTCAAAATGCAGCAGATACTATCATAAATACATTAAATACATATCCAAGCTATTTTAGTAGGGAATTTGTAGAAGATAAATTATACGGACCGAAAGAAGAATTTTTCATAGAAAAAACAAGAAATAATTATTTTGTCTCATTGAGTAACAATAATGTCAATTTTGTAGAAAATGTAGCGAGTTGGAGAAGAGTTTTTATATTTGAAAATAATGCGCTTATTTATCCATTCCAATATTTCTTTGATGTCCATACCCCTCAAGTTGTTAATAATACAATAAACCTCTATCTAGGAAAATTTTTAAGTACATATAGATCCCTCCAAACCACTAAAGGAGCAGATTTAAACACCGCTTTTGTTTCTGATTCTGCAGGAGTAACTTCCCAGAACTATTTAAATCAAGGAATCACATATTTCTGGGGAGGTTCCAGAAAAAGAACACGGTATCGTGCTATTTTTGATGTCAATCAAAAAACCAATGTTGGTAGAATTCAAGATTTTAATAGTAACTATATCACCCAAATATTAGACTCTATTTACAGGATGGACTATTATAGCCCCTTTTTTATTGAATCCCCAGATGTAAGCGGGTCATCTAATCATCCTAATTATATTTCAATAAAGTTTGACTCTAAAGATAAAAATACATTAACTTTAACAGACGGTTCTCCTATTTATAATACGTTTGGTATACAGCAGGGTGAAGATCTTACATTTTCTTCTAAATTTTATGATGATAATTTGGGAATACCGTGGGCTTCTAATGCAGAAAAAGGAGACATATTTAATCCGGATTTTATTTATTTTAATCTGTTCGTTTACACATTTTTACTGACAAATGATATAAATTATTCTTTTCCAGGAAATAATATCAATTCTATATTAAAAAATAAATTTTTATTGAATTCTGATATAAACCCAACAAATACATTTCCTACTATTACTAATAATCAATTTTCAGCGAATATCAACCCAGAGACAAAAGGTTATAACCAGCCCGAAATTTCTGATTATATTCTACAAATACCTACTAAATTTGGAAGTATTTCCGGTAAAACAGATCCTGTTTTTATATTAGATGCCAATTTTCCATTATTGTATCCAACTTTTAGTATTAGTAGGATACAATCTATTCAAAATAAAGGAAATACGAATCAAATAACACTTGATAATAAAGATTATTCCGAAACAACAGATTTTAACAGTCATAAAGACGGCGTTTACTTATTTAATTTAGGAAAAGGAGTAGGGAATAATAACCTTATCACAAGATGTTTCGATATTGTAGATATAGATACAACACAAATGACAGTAAACGAGGGGAATATATTCTATCCTCCGAAAAATGTAAAATTTTTGACCACTATAACTATTAGCTTCAAAGATATGGCTATTAAAGGGGGAAAATACTATAATTTTGAACTTCAATATTATCCATGGATAGGTGATACGACACTTGCTGCTGAAAAAATTACCACTACTTACAAGAACGCATCTATAGGTCCGTATCTAGACGGAACACATTATTCAATAAAAATAAACGAATGGGTGTTTGTATCAGAAGACAACAGCTCCCCTCTTTTATGGGGTTTAGATAAAAACGGTAATATCAAAAATAACGATAGTCTTATTCTAGGAGGAACAGTAGTAGCAGACGGGGGTACACAACTTAATTTACTAGATGTAGATGAGGCTGTGAAAGTGGGTCATAAATATGAAAATTCTAATGTATCCGGACTTGTAACAAGAAAATCTGTTGAATTTAATTTTACAATAGACTCTATATCACAAAAAGAAATGAAAACACTTTTTGAAGATTTTCAAGCTAAGCGAAACATTATTTATGACCCAACAAAATCTGAAAAGCCCGCGCCTTATGGTTCCCCTGGAGGTGTTACAAGTTGCGCGGATGGTAAAATATACACAGCAGCTGAGTGGGCTTCTAAGTACGATGGCGGGTATTCAGGAACATCAGATCCAACATCTACTGTCCCATGTTTTTTTGAAGGTTGTATGCCTGGGGATCCTGAAAAACTTAAAGGAGGGGGTAAATTCTCTAACTATGCAGCCTGTGCCGCATTTTTAGATGACCCTGGTCATACAGATACACAATGCAATGCTGGAAAATATTGGTATTGTTATCAGACACAAGACTCTAAAGATAAAGTAACAGCAGAAGAAGCAAAAGTAAAGGATATAAATAACGGTGGAAATTTCTTAACACCTGCTTTGTCAGCAAGATACATAAAAAAATCATCACAGAGTCCTTATAAAAGTTTAACAGGGAATCAAACATATGCTACGTTGTATAATTCGTCGACAGAAGATTCTCTAAATACGAAAGCTATTTCCCAATCTACAGAAATAGCGTATAATCTGGAAAAAGATGGTAATTCTTTTTACATCAACGAGTTTAGAGAAGATATAAATTATTTTGTAAAACAAGTAGATAGAGTTTTTTCAGAAGGCGATACATTTGATTATTATTTTAGTAGCAGTAGTGCAAATAATATACTTTCCGGAACTAAAAATTTTATAAAGATAGCTTCTTTCAGGGTGGAAAAAGTAGGAATAACTGTTACTAATCCAGAGAAAGCATCAGGGACATATAATGACCAAAATATGTATTTAGATTTTGATTATAAATGTACTATGATTTCTTCTATAAATAATATAAAACCATCTGAATTATATGAAAAATATTTTGGTAATTATGATGAAGTTATTAATTATAATCTTCTATATGCATTTTATAGATCTACAGATAAAACATTTTGGAGATATACATTACCTTATACTATAGCCGACGCAGGAGTTATGGGAGGGACAACAGAACGAGCTATCGCGAGCGGTTATCTTAACTTTGATCAAGTCACAGGGGCTCCTTCGTCTACTAATCCTGCTAATGAATCAGGTCCCGTATTCCTTTTTAATTATTCAAACTATTTGGCCGCCATAAATAAAGAAATGAACAATCTTTATACTAAGAAGACTGATGTTCGCGTTATTTATACTTCGGATGATCAAAAAGGTAAGGTTCCAGGAGGAAGATTTTATTTAGATTCTTATAAAATAAATAGCGGATACGATCACGGGGGGAATAAAGCTACTTCTTTAAATACTAGCAACCCTTTTGCGTCTCCGTCTTATTCAGGCGCGGCTATCAGAGCAGGGATATTAGACACGATGGTTCTAACAGGGACAAATGTAGAGTCAGACATAGGACAAAAAGCTTATGTAAACGTTACTGTTGTAGGTAAACCTTACGGTGTTGGATTTTTCCCTTCTTCTCCAAAATCAGAAAACACGATGATAAATTACGACGGCTTTGCTAAAATAGAAAGTTTTGATTTTAACAAATCTGCAACAACGTTTCCTTTAAATACTATTTTAAAATCAGACAAAGGATTTAAGATTAAATTTTTAGCAGGACCTCCGCCTATTTTTACATTTCAAAATCTACAATCTCCGTCTGGAAAAATATTACCATATCAAAATAATTTTAATTATACAATAGCAAATATAGTAAATATCAAAGATAAAAATTTAAAACAATATTTTAGAAATGTATCAGGTGTAACTATTCCATATATGAAAACTATAAATATTGACAACCCTATTATACCATTTGCTATATATGAAGAGTCAACTAACACATGGTTTTACCCTGTCTACAAGAGTTCGGTACCTGGTTCATCATCTATGTCCATAAAAGATAATAAAGGCAATGAAACCGTAGTATTTAGAAAAGACAAATTATTCCAATTAAAGACAAATAAAGGTAAAACAAGAAACACTTCTAAGTATTTAAGTTATACAGCTAATAAAAGTATTTTAAAGACGGTACTATCTAGTTTTAAACTGATACCAGAAACTGTTTACCCTGAAGTTAATTTTGGAGATTATGGGGGTCCTGATTCTTTCTACGATACCGGGAATATTGTAAAAAGCGACGGTAAACTTTATACATCTTTGGTTAACATAAACAACTCTCCCGTAACAGATATAAATTCTTGGAAAATAGACGATTTAAAACAAACTATGACTTCATCTACAGGAGATCAATTTTATAGCTTTTTCAAGCAAGATGATAATTTTTTGGATGTCATAGACAGTTCTAAAAATTTGAATAATCAAAATTTCCCAGCGTTAATTAAATACAATTTTGATAAATCAGGTGTTTTAGTTGGTTCTACAGGAAATCAAACAAATATAAAAGAAAACGAATATGAATTTTGCCCAGAACCATGTACATATTATGATTTACAAGAAGATTATAGCAATAGTTTTCTCGGAACTTGTTATTTTGATTCAATAAGATATCTGTTTCAAACTCCTACAATGATAACTCAACCTGGCTCTTCACTGTTTCTTTCTCTTGGGAATGCACCTGTCTCGAAATCACAAAATTACAACGTAGGATTTTTACAGGACGGAGGGGCTAGACAAGATTTTCTCTCGCAATATTTATACTTTATTAATATCAAAGATCAAGAAGAAAAATATAACAGACCATTATGCACGGGTGGTTTATGTGTTACAACTTCTACTGGTTTATGTTCAACAGACGCAAATAAATTTGAATTTGCAAACAGTTTACTCTTTAATTTCTTACCATGCAGTTTAGATGATCAAGATTTTATAAAGTACAGTGTAAATAATTATATAGAAAATGATAAAACTTTTCTAGTTTCTTCTCTACCACAATACCCAAGTTCTTCTACACCAAATATTTTCCCATATTTTGGGGTAAGCTGTCGTGTATTAATTTCTTCAAATAATGGAACATGTTTTACACCTTCTTACGGTCACTTTGAATACAGTTACTCTCTTAACGATACTAATAAAACCAGTCAAATAACATTGAAAGGGCCATCAGCAGGAACTTCTACTATAACCGTCTCAGATATAATTAGAAAAGATTTTATTAATATACAAGAAAATAATACCATTTTAAATTACGGAGACAACTGGTATATAGAAGGTGATGAAAGATTCTCTCCGTTTGGTTTTGTTATACCAAATGATGGTAAAAAAAATACTAATTCTTTTATACAACTTAATAATAGTTCTGACTATACAAATTCCAAAAATATAAAATCTATCCCGCCCGAAGCAATCGTCTGTACTTCTACACAGCAACCATATAATTTTACATTATCGAACGAAACAACCAATCCAGGAACAACAGACGGAATATATACTACTGCAAATGCTGAATACCAAATAAAATTTAACGGAAAAAATATACTTCAAAGAGGTCAAGCTATTTTTTACGGAGATGGAGATGTACCGGATGCAGAAAATATTTACCTACCAACCTATGATATCACAAAAAATATCAAAGCTCAAGCGGTAACAGTTTTTGGAGAAAGTTTTGTAGGTAATATTGGATATACATTAGATACAGACAATGCTAATTTTTCTCTTGACGGAAAAAAGAAATCAACGATGATATTTTCGGAACTTAGAAATAACTTACTCTTAACAGACATAGACAAAAGGAAGAAAGAAGTTTTTGCAGGAGACAAAACAATAAACACTGACAATGTTTATAAAACATTTATTATAAATTTTGATAATGCTACAAGTACATTTTCGATAAAACCAAATTTATTCGAAAGTCCTATAAGAAACCCCTCAAATAAATTTTTATACAAAGGAGGCGTAAGTTCTGTAGATCCATCGTTTCCTATCTCGTCTGTCAATACGGAATCAACAACCGTTATGATATCAGAGGAAATGTCTGGGTTGAAAGGGGTGAGTGTTAATATAAGTCTGGAAGACTTTTTGGAATATAAGACAGCTTATTTAAAAGACGGAACACAAATACCTGGAAAAACAAATGTCCAATTACAACTAGAAGAAATAAGAGAAAACAGAACTTCTACTTACATTCAACCAGATAATAAATGCAGTATTTATTTTGAACCTATTGTAGGTGTTCTCCCTCAAAAACTTATAACGGCTACCTGGAAAATGACGATGAGCACGGATCTTAATAAGTTTGGTTCAAAAAAATCTCTAAAAAGCTCCAAAAGGTACAATGATTCTAGCTTTACAAACAGTGCTACAAGGGTAAATTTTATAAATAAAAATATACCTAACAATATAAATATTCAATTGGGTTGCAATTTGTATTATCTCTTTGACCAGACAGATAGTTCTAATATTCCTGTGGTGTTCTCGGATCAAGCATTTGGAAAAGATTATCCAGGAACTTTCTATACTTCTACAATAACAATTAATTCTTCTGAAACATTCAATATTCAATATCTAATTAATAAAGAACCGGTTTCTTATAAAACATACATACAAAAATTCTCTAGAAAGGATACCCGTTCTCGGGGTGTAGAAATTTCATATCAAGGAAATTTTGGACTGTCTGTACCTGATTATAGCAGCGCGTTTATTTATTATGGTCCTAATAATGCAGAAGGACTTAACGCAGGGGGAAAGATTAAATTTAATTACCATTAAATATTAATAATTTATTAATATTTAATAATCTGCAGAGTAATTAGCAAACTTCCTGTTTCTACAAAAAATAGTATTAAAATATTCTGCTATACTTGTAAATTTTGTTGCTAAATACCACATTACAATAAACCCAGAAAGAGCAAAGAAAAATGTTAGAAAAAAATAAAAAAAAGCGGATTCTGACTCCCTATTAACCGACTGAACTATCATTAGATCTTTAATATTATTCATTATTTCTAAGATTGAAACTTCTTGTTTATCCAAGAAAATTTTTTCTTTTAATACCTTTTCCTGATTTTTTGTAATTTTAGTCGACATTATTTTTATATAACACAAAATATACTTGTAAAAGATTCTTCTATAGTTTTAAAATCGGTAGCAATATACCAAAAAATAAAATAAAGAGACATTAGAAATAAAATAGAACCAAAAACAATGAGATATTTAAACCTATACCAATAATTTATTTCTTTTGTACCCTTCTCTGTAATAATTTTGTGAATTAAATTATCATCTAGTTTTTTAATGTCTAATTGTTTTAATTCTTCTTTTTCTTTTTCCTCTTTTTTTATATCTTTCTTGTCCATTTTTCGTTTAGAAAGTCTTGCATGTTCTTCTCTGATTTTTTTTATTTTATTTAAATTCTCATCTATTTTATCCTCATTAGCGTGACTTATCTCGATATCATTATTATCTAAATGATTTTTAATTACAGGATGATCTTCCAAAACCATTTTATTTTATTTAATCTCTAAAATTAGTTTAAAATAAAATGATTAAAAAATATAATTACAATGGACGAAAGCACTAGCTCGAACGCATATGCTGTCTACGTTATCTTTACCAGAGATACACTAACGGAGTCGGATGTAATTACTGCTCTTAATTCCAGGTCAGTATCAAAAAACGATGTTCTTTATTGCAGGAATTGTTATGGAAATAACGACCAACCTTCAAACAGATATATTGCATGTATCAGAAAAAGTCTCCACGATCATTTAGTAGAAAACTGTAATTTTAAGAGAGACGAAGAATTTAACATTACAAAATATAGAGTGAATAACGAACCCCTCACAAATGGTATGACTTATGGATTTTTTATTAGGTGCTCGGAAGAAGAAGAACAAACTGTTAGAAATATTTTTTCCAGTTTTCAAGAAGCAGAATTCTTGAAAGAAGGAACCTATAGTATTAACACACCTACACCTTATCCAGACGGAACAAGGAGGGGGTATATTATTGTTTCTTTCCAGAAAAACGGAGACAGGTACCCTCGTCAATATATTCGTAAATTGAAGGCACTCATTAATAATTCTATGTTAAATGGAAGGAAAATTCACGTTAACTGGGTCTCTAATTCTGTTTTGAGAGATGTAGTTTCTTCAGAGAACAAAGAGAAGAAACAAATCTCTGCCAAGAGATCATAAATATTATTAATCTATTAATAATATTTAAGTTCTAAGACTTTCTAGAGCATCATCTATGCTTTCATCTTCTTTATGTTTTTCTTGACTTTTTTCTAACATTTGCGTAAGTTCTTCGAATTGTTTTTTAGAAACCATATAATCCATAACTATTATATGTCTATTATCCAGAGCTTTCATTTTTCTTACTTGACGGAAACCCTTTTTAGCAGGAATGACTAGATTTTTATCGTTTTTAAAATCATAACAAAGCATACCTCCTATCATTTCCGGTACCTTATACGAAACCCATGGTCTCATATCAAACGTTTCGGGATGTGTCATTCCAAAAGTAACATCACATACTTCATGAATAGTAGATATGATAAAACGGTGTAAAACATTTTCATTGTTCTCTTTAATTGTCAAATTTTTTTCTTTCATTTTACCGTTTTCGTCTTTTTCCGGAGGATAATAAACACATGTTATAAGCTTGTTGTCGTCGATATTGTATCTCTTTCTGAGTTGTCTATCGATCTGATTTATAATACATGGTTTAGTGTCTCCAAACCATGCCCTTTTTCCATGAGAATATACATTAGATTCGGGATTCTCTACAATATTATCACTGATACTTTTTAATAATTCTTTCAGATCAAAAGAAAGATTAAAAGTATCCATTTTATCTCTAACAGAAATCCCCCTCCTTTTCATGCTTTTACTCATTTTAATCTTTATTTATTTAAAGTGAAATTGAAATTTAATTTATTATTTATTTTAACAAAGATATGGAGTTATCAATAAAAAATTTTAGATCTATACATGAAAAAAAATATATATTTCCAAAAGGAAACACTCTTATTTCAGGAGAAAGTGGATCCGGGAAATCAAGCATATTAGAATCTATTATATGGTGTTTTTACGGAGGTTCTAATGTAACACCTTTTGGTTCTAAAAAAATAGTAACCAAAGTCGAAATTAAATTAGATAATTTAATAATTACTAGAACTAAACCACCTGATAAATGTCAAGTTATTATAGGAGAAGATAAAAAATTAGAACACGACGAAGCACAAATGTATTTAAATAATCTTTTTGGTAGTAAGGGATTGTGGGAAATATCTAGTTATTTAAAACAAGATAGCAGATCAGGATTGCTTTTTAATTCGAGTCAAGAAAAATTTTCTCTTATCAAAGAAATAATTTTTGGAAGAGAAGACAATCAAAATTCACCCGATGTATATTTGGATAAACTTTCTAAATTTTCCAAGCAATTGAATTCAAAAATAGAGAACTGTCGAGGGAAAATAGAAATCTTGTCAGAAACCATAACAGAAAATAAAAACAGATTAGATTCCTATGAAGATTTGAAAAAAGAGGAAAAAAGATTACTTAAACTAGTAACTAAATACGAATCTATAAAAGAAGGAATAGATAAAATTAAAATACAATTATCTGTAGCAGAGACAGTTAAAGAGAATCATAATAAATTGATGGATATAAATCAAAAATTAAAATTGTACCCTGTTCTTACAATCGATACGATAGAAAAATGGAAAACTTGGATACAGGCAAGTAGACAACTATCGATTTTGGATACTTCTTTTGAAAGAATCGATTATGCAGATACAGCAGAAGAGCTAAATTCAGAAATACGTATTATGGAGCGCCAATATCAACAATTTAAAAAGAATAGTGATAAATGTAAAAATTTAAACGTTGATTACGATGAAGATTCTGGGCTCATTAAGATAGAGGAAACGGAAAGAGAAATAAAAAAGATACAAAACTATGCAAATTACCTAAACATAATGAAAAACATAGAGAAAATAAACCATGCCATAGAGAAGTCCAAATCTCAACTCAAAAATTTAGAAGAGAAAGAAGATCCTTATTTGAAAGGATTTAAATTAATTCTTAGTAAATTAGATATTTCTGACGGTAATTTCTGCGAAGATAAAGTTAGCGAATGCAGAGACAAGATTTCAGGTATATTAACAGATTATCTTAAATGTCCTCACTGTAATAAAAATACTGTTATAGAAAACGGTGAACTAGTTATAAAGAAATGTAAATTTATGACCAAATTAGAACTAGAGAAAATTAAAAAGAATCTTAAGAATATTATTATATTCTACGAAAGAAAAGAAAAAGTTCAATCAGAAATAGAAAATTATCTTTCCATGAAGCAAGAAATGGATATACCAGAAAAAGTAGAAGAAGTTAAAGGAGATATATCTATTATGAAAAAGTATATACAAAGTTTAAATTCTATAGATTTCATAGATTACGATACAGAAGAGTTCATGACAAAGAAAGATATATTGGAGAAACTTAAACATCAAGAAAAGGTAGAATTATTGGAACAAAAAATAGAAAATTTCTATGATCCGATATTTGAAGAATATGAAGCTCCTAAAAATTTTTCTTCTTATTATGAAGAATATAGAAAATTAATTTCTGAAAAAGAACTATTGGAAGATTATTTGGAAAAAAATTCGGAAGGAAATAAAGAAGATCTCCGTAAAAAAATGGATAAACTGTCGGAAATGATGATTAAGTTAGATGATTTTAAAATATACCAAGATATAAAAGAAAAAGAAAAAAATCTAGGTAGCTTGCAAGAAAATCATAACGAGATTGTCAAAAAGTTAGAAAAATGTCATTCTTTGAAAAAAATCATAGAAGAAGAAAGCTCTGTTACATTGGAAAATATGATATTAAATTTTAATGATATACTCAACGAAATCGTAGGGGAAATTTTTGAGGATATTACCATTGAGTTAGGAATGTTCAAGAAAATGAAAGCAAGAGGGGAACTAAAACCTCAGTTCAATATGAAAGTTCTACTCAAAGGAAACGAGTACGATAACCTTCATTTCTTATCCGGAGGAGAAAAAGATAGAATTTCTATCGCCCTTGCATTAACACTTTCTAGTTTACTTAACACCCCTATTATTATGTTTGACGAGTCCATGTCTTCTCTAGACGAAGAAATGAGAGAACGATGTCTGGAACTCATCAAGAAGTATGCGAGCGATAAAATTTTGATTAATATTTGTCACTCTACTGTAGAAGGATATTATGATAACATTATCAGGAAATAAGAAATTTTTTATTTATTCATAAAAAGAATAAATAAAAAAGTAAGATGGATCAATATTACACAGATAACTCAAACGATAGACCTTACGACTTGAACTTGGGTAAAAATAAAGTAAAAAGTAACAGTACTAAAAAACTAATAACAGACTATGATTATTGGGTTAAAAAAGGACTGTCCTCTAAATATTGAAGATAAATAAATTATATTTAGAAGACCTACCGGGATTCGAACCCGGATCACCCGTTTAGAAGACAGGGATGCTATTCCATTACACCATAGGTCCAATAATATTTCTTTTATTTTAAAAATCGTTTTTAGGGAAACTATCTCTTCCAAAAATGACCATTAAAATAAATATTAGAATAATATATCAGTGGACCGCGTCATGGATTTCAACTGGGCAGACGATATCGATAGCGATAGCGATTCAGCTAGCGAGCACGAGGACGGATGCGTCGAATGCGTGGTTTGTATGCTGGCGGTGGAGGGAAACATCATCTCACTTTGCAGAGGCGGTCATTTTACATGCGTGGAATGTTTTGAACACATGATGTCACGAGGGATGAACACATGTCCGACATGCAGGGATCCTATCGACGATCGGCTTGTCCGTATCGAGGTGTGTGAGACGGCCACTAAGAACCGTCTTACAGAGAAGGTTGCTTCTCTAAAGGAGACGCGGAACTCTGTCCGCATGGAGACACAAGCCATACAGGTTCATGCTGCTTCTATTGCCCTTATGACAGAGGCTATGGAGACAGAGAATGAGAGAATGAAGGCTCGGGTGAAGGACACAAAGGCTAACATGAAGCGTCTTTATTCCGAAGCAGGTGCCCTTGCAAGAACCCAGCGAAGACTCCTGAGTTCGAAGAGCGGCCCAGGAACTCGCGATTCGGTTACCAGGAGTCGCTTTGAGGAGAAGCTTCTCTATCCACCTGACAAGCTTCTTCCGCAGCGACCACCGTCCGAGTCAGACAAGGAGGCAGCTAAGAACCAGAAGAAGATCGAGCGTCAGCATGCTTACATGAAGTGTCTCGAGGAAGAGATAGCCGGGTGGGAGCAGAAGTACCCGACATTTCTGGCACAGCAGAGGCTTCTACGTTCCCTGGAAAAGGGTATCGAAACTCTAACCAAGCGTATGTCTGGTCTGAAGTTTTCCGAGAGGAGGGTTCGAAACACGGTGAAGGGTCTGGAGAAGTCAGAGTCCGATCTGGCTACTTCTGTCTTCCTGCTGAAGCAGGAGCAGGATGACCTGGAATCCAGAGTAGGACATCTCCATGAGCTTGATGATATTCGTTCCAAGAGCGAATCGTCAAAGATAGAGCTGTCTCTCCTAAACCGGTCCGTAGACGATTCCCGTAGTCTAAACAGGGAGCTTCTCGACGAACAGAGACACCTGGATTCTCTCGTGTCTCATCTAGAGCCGAAGGTTTCGAGTCTCCAGAAGGAGGAGCGGAGTCTAAAGGCTTCTACCAACCGATGGAAGAAGAAGGTCAAGGATGCTCAGGCTACTCACAAGGACCTGGAGAAGAAGAACAAGGATCTTATTGAGACAATGAGGTCTCTGTTTCCTTCTGCCGGAGGAAAGTCAATTTGATTTATTTATTCATTATATATTTATTTATTCATTATATATTTATTTATCATATATAATAATACTATAACACCTCGAAAATGAGTTTTAAATTAAAACTTTTTTATAAAAAAGTTTATAAGTATGATGTTCATCACCGAAGATCACAATAAAATGAATTTAGAATCATGATACCCAACATCATACCGGGCAGGTTACACACTAACACTGTTGTAGCCTCGGGGAAGGTTGCCCGCCCTCCAGGTCTTTGGTTTCCGTGCGCACGGAAATCCGAGGCCTGATAATATAACAGCGAACACAGAAAATTGATATACGGTGCACTTTGAAACGAGGAGTGTACCGACGGTCTCCAACCGTAGTGTCCTTAGACACAGTTGTTGAAGTCAGGTGGAGAAGGACTTTGCAACATATGGGGAGAAATCTCCTACTTGTTTACCTCGAGGTTCTGGTTATTCGATTGAATATGAAGGAAATTCTTAAAGGGGGTGGAAACATCGACTTAATAGTCATATGATGCCTATTAAAAAATTAGAAAATTAAATTATAGTTTGGTCTATAATTTAATATTTTTCAATGATTTTTCAAGATTGAGAGCATTTTTATGAACTTTCTCATGGCTTTTCAGACTCAATTTACTATAGAATTTCTTTTCACAAAATTTGCATGTATAATTACTGCTTGTCTTTTTCTTACATTTTGAGGGGTCGTGAGAAACCAATTCGGGCAATGACTTAAATGAAGCCAAACAATGTTTACATTGCCATAATTCCTCTGACCCCATTCCCTATTTACTACTAATAATATTTTTTTGATTTTTTTTATATTTTTCCATGTAACAATAATGCGCAGAGATAAATAGTTTTTTTGTCATCTCGTCGGTAATCATTCCTATATCATTAAGTTTTACTCCTGCACCCACCATAAGGTCACATTTGTTTGGCAAGGCCATCTTTTAATCTTTTTACACTAAAAAACAGATTTAAGAATCATTTTTATTCATTTTTTTAATAATTTCTAAAGATTTTATACAATTGTTAAACTTTTCCATATGAAGAATATGACAATCTTGATATGTATTTCTCTTGTTTTTAACACATTTAAGATAATTATCCATATTTTTTTGACACATATCCCTTCTAGCGCTCTCCAAAAATTGAAGGGTTATAAATAAAGTAGTCATATTAGATACCATTTACAATATATTATTTTTATGTATTATATAAAAATGGATTATGATATTTTTGAGGAACCAAAATATCAATCATATGACTTATCTGTAAATGGTATAATCCCTTATATAAAAAGCAGTGACATTAAACTCTATAAAAATTTAAAATTAGAGAAAAAATTCAAAGAGTTAGACACTAAATATTTGAAAATGGCCAATGATTCGAAAAAAGAGTATACTAAATATCACAAAAAATTAACAAAAGAAGAAATAAAGATTTTTGAGACGACGTATTTCATGGATATGACAAAGATATTTAAGAAAATGTTCTATGTTCAAAAAAATTTTAATATAGGACCAGGGTTTACAAATGCATGGAGAAAGATGTATGAAATATGCGAAAAAACTAGCTTTATACCCAAAAAGATAAAGGATATTAAGCATCTAGATATATGTGGTTCTCCTGGTGCTTTTGTTCTTGCTATTAATCATTTTATAAAAACAAAACGAAGAACACAAAATTATGATTGGTATATACAAAGTTATACCGGTGATTTTGGTTTGGAAGACCAGTACCATCTTTATGAAAATTACCCGGATAGATTTTTAGAGGGACCTGCTATGGGGGATATTACACTAAGAGAATCTGTTATGTACTATTATGATTTTTTTAAAAATAAGAGAATGAATATAGTTACAAGTGACTGTGGTCTAAGTCCCGTGGAAGTATGGAAAAGTAAAAATAAAAACATAACACGAGAAAAACAGATGTTAAAAATATTTTACGGTCAACTTATTACCGCTTTTGGTGTTCTTGATAAAGGGGGTAATTTGTTTATGAAATCATATTCTACTTTTACTCCATTTTCTGTTTCTTTTATTTACTTGATGTGTTGTTTCTTCAAAAGAGTTAAATTAGTCAAACCTATCAGTAGCAGATATCCGACAGGAAACGAAATTTACTATCTCTGTGAAGATTTCATAGACATAATAGATGAAGGTGTTTTTTATAAGTTGACAGAAATTTTAGATACTTGGGAAGAAAATACATTCTCAAAGAATATAACAAGTTATGCTAAAATGGATAAAAAACTACTGAAAAATATCCAGGATCAAATGTCAATCTTTTATAAAAAAAGACTAGAAGATATAAATGATAAAGAGGAAATTAATAATGAACTTTTAGGAACAGTAGATGATATGGTAAAAGATCCTGAAAGATATTTAACGGAAATGAAACAATTAGAAAAAATATCGGATAGACAAACTATAAGATTTGCGAATAATTATATTAAGAAGATGAAGTATCAGAGAATAAAGAGAGAAGATAGATTATTATAGAGAAGGAATTTTTTCTCCATTCGTTTTTAAAATAAAATCATTGATTCTGTTTTTCTCTATAATGTTTTGTGGTTGTCTAACAACAATATCTACAGAGCTAATAGATCCTGGAATAGAACAAGGGTAAAGGGAACAAACTAAAGGATTCTCATCTTGGTTCGTGTTAAATAAAAACTGATATGCTTCTCCTTTTTTTATAGACATTTCGTGAAGGGGTTTAACAAAATCGACAAAAAATTCTGTAGAGTATTCTGCCTCTTCCAAATAAGTTTTGATAAAATGCTTTCTTTTTATGCCAAATTTCGCCATGTAATCTCCCTCGATAGAAATTATTTTACCAAATTCATCTACTTTCAGATAGAGATAATGATTACTTTCTGGAAGCATACTTGTAAAAGAATATTGCTGTCCTTCTTGGTTTAACAGATGGAATTCTAGTTCATCTGTATCATAGGATCCTCTATTACAATTAAAAATAAGCCTGGATATTTTAAAATTATCACAGAACTTAAAATTGCATGTTGTCATTTTTATAGTATTTATCTATAAAAATTAAATCAATAATTTGTTATGTATTGTCCGTCTTCGTCAAACATTTCCTGAAGCTGTTCCCAGAGCAAGCCATGTGACGCCAAAGGATGATCTTCTATTTGCATAGTCAGTCTTCCCTTCTTCCTAATCTCATAATCTTCCCTAGTAGTTAGACCGTGAAGGTAGATGGGAAATCCTGCAATATTTTCGTAGTAATAGTCGAATCCGCGAAAATCATAACACACTAAACCATTTCTACAAACGTACCTGTTTTTCATTGAGACAAGAAAATCTAGACAATTCTTTTTGAAATAAGGTTCTTTCTCTACAAAATCCAGACTATTAACGATTGCATAATACATATCAGTTGCGACTGGAGAAAAAAAGTAAAAAAATGTGGAATGAGGGAGTGGTTGAGAATTCCAACAATCTTCGCAAACATAATTAAGAATCCATTCAGAGAGCTCCTTCCTTGTATAAGATTGGGCTAGATGCATAAATCTAATAATATTGTGACCATTTTTCAATGAATGTGCTACAGAATCTAAGGTCTCTGCTACTATTTTGTGCGCTCTGCCCCACGATGTTCTTCTTTCTTCGTGAGATAGGTCTGGATCACTAAAGCGCTCATAATGATAAAACAAGTTACTTTCTTCAAAAAAATGTTCATAACATTCGTAAAGATTGTCTTTGCATTTTTCACAGTGACAACTCATGACGTATGTACCATGCTCCTTTTTTTTAATAATTCATTTTCGTATTAAAAATGAATTATTAAAAAAGAATCAGTATTTTATAGACTATGTCGGAAACGGAATCCCTCAAGAAAAATCTAGCAGATGCTCTGCAACTGTCCAAAAAGTACAAAGCCGCGTATGAGCTTCTTCTCGGAAATACTTCTAGATTTTTGAAACAAGTCAAGGAACACGAATATGAAAATAAGCGTCTTCGAGAAAAGGTGAAGTTCTATGGAGATAAGAATCTAGAGCTGTACCGAGTAATTGAAGATGTTCTTGGAATAGATGTCACGAATCTGAAGGAAAGGATTACGGATCTAGAAGATCAATTGGCTGCAGCTGAGTCGGAAAGAGATGATTATTTTGGTCTATGTATGACTCATTGTCCTCGTGTACTCGAAGACAACTAGTTTATCTTATTTATAGTACCCAGTACCTAATACCATATGGCTATAAATAAAAAATGATTTTTCATAAGTAATATTTTGTGTAAAAATGAATGTCACGGTGGAAGAAGACGATGAAAATTATTCTATTTACGAGTGTCTTTACTCGAGAAATTATCCAGGATGGAGTGAAAAACTAGAAGAGCATAAATCCTCTATTCTTCAACTTTCTAATCTAATCGAAAGAAAAGAAAAGGATCACGGAGAATTCTATCCACTGAGAGAGAATGTTTTCAATGCATTGGAAATGACGCCACTAGACAAAGTGAAGGTAGTTATTTGGGGTCAAGATCCATATCCTACACTTCTTCCTAGCGGAAAACCAAGAGCACAAGGTTACTCCTTTGGTGTAGATAAAAGGGACCAAGTTCCCCAATCTCTAAAAAACATATATAAAGAAATATCCGATAATTTTTCTAGTTTCGAAGCACCGAATCACGGAGACCTAACATGGCTTTCGAATCAGGGAATTCTATTCATGAACCAATCGCTTACTTATTGTCCTGCAAATCCTAAACTTTATCTAAATTTATGGAATCGGTTTACATATATCATTATCAAAATTTTGAATGAAAATGTCGAAGGTTGTATTCATCTTCTATGGGGAAAACAGTGCGAACCACTGATCGAACATATCAGAAGCAGGGAAATTCATCAGGCTTCCCATCCGTCACCTTTCAGTGCAAGGAGAGGGTTTTTTGGATGTAAACATTTTTTGAAAGCGAATATTATTCTAGAGAATCGTAAAAAAGCCAAGATCGAAGAGTTGGTAAAACGATTGAATGATAAGAAAATAAAGGGAGAAGAGAGGGAAAATTTGGAGAAAGAACTCGAAGAAGTGAAAGAAAAACAGGTGCAGATTAACTGGAATGAGAACCAAAAACTAGTACCTACTTACCTTGAAAATATCTAAAAATGATTTATAAATAATTAATTATTCAGTACAACGTAGTGAATAATGTCGACTATTATTTCAGCAATCGCTAATTTTATGTCACCTCCTGAATCAAATGTACTTATCACTGCAAGAACTTCTGGAAAAAATAAAGAAGAATCTATTCAGTCTCAGTTGGATCGGTGCAAGACTGTTGCTTCGGAAGGCGGATATACTAACCCTAAACAGTATTTCGTTTCTACAAGTGGCTGGAAATCTAATAATTTGACTCCTGTCCTTGACATAGTAAATGAGAAAAATATAGAAGTTATTGTCGCTAGAGAACCTGATCGACTTTCTAGAAATGTTTCTTTCTTCATTGATTTTGTAACACATCTGAATCATGATGTAGAACTACTTTTTACAGAAGAAGAGTTCAAAGTATGCAATACTGTTGTCGGGAGAGACAAACCCTTTGGTAATCCTTACAATCATTCTCTTTACAGAAGAATATACCAAGGCCAGCTTTTTGCAGAAGAATGTTCTCGAAAGGGTAAGCTAGGAGCACGACTCAAGAGAGAGAGGAAGGAGCTGAATGAAAACATGGCTCAAATGCAGATTTCGGAAGAACCTCTTGAAGATGACTATTACAATGTCGACGAAATAATCGATAGGTACAAGAAAGGAAACAGAATTGTTTTCAAGGTCATGTGGTCTGGTTATGATAAACCAACAGAAGTACTCCGAACTAGTCTGATAAAGGATGTACCTGAAATGGTTAAGGAGTTCGAGAGGAGTATGAAAAGACAAAGGATTATGTAATATGTAAATCGATAATTATTTTATAATATTTTATTATAAAATGCCAAGATCTAGATTTCCTCGAAGAAATAAGATAGCTAATAATTGTGATTTGGACAAGAATGTTAAATACAGACAAATAGTAAATTTCAAACCATTTTGTTATTGGTATAGTTTGGGAGACGATTGGTATAAATTTTGGTACGAGGAAGAAAAGATGAGTAAAGTCTCAAATCAAGTTGTTTGTGAAATAAAAATAAAAAGGAATATGTTTACTACATTGGAGAAAAAAGAAAAGGGGAAGATTTTAGTTATAGATTCCTTGGAAGATGTTCATACGATGAATAAGAAATATTCAAAAAAGTGGAATGGAAAATATAAATTAATAGATTTTAATCAAGTGGCTAAAATCTATTCGGGTATAGAATTTAGAAATTATCATAAAATCAGAAAATACATCTATGAAAATAATTTATATTTATCTGATAAATATTCCTGGTATTTGACTGTAGATGTCAATAGTGGGTGTGTTTGGAATTTGGATATAATAGAGGTAGAAAAAATAGGAAAATTAAAAGAGTTTGTCAAATAATATAATAATTATTTTATAAAATTTTATTATAAAATGTATCAAAAACATATACTTATTTTTAATAGGTTGTCAAGCATTTATGAAAAACTTGGAGATGAAATTAGAGCCACGGCATATCATAATCTCTCCAAAAAATTAGAGTTAAGTGACACCGAAACCGTTTCCGAAAAATCTTGGAAAAAAATAGAAGAAATCAATGAAACGGGTACATTGAAAATCCTCTCCGATTTTGAAAAGGATAAAAAGATTATGTCTCGTATCAAATTGACAAATATTATAGGAGTAGGTCCAAAAGTGGCAGAAAAATTGGTAAATGAAGGGATTACCACATTCAATCAATTTAAGAAATTACCCAATTTGACATCACTTCAACAGTTAGGTGTGAAGTATCACAATAAAATAGATCTACCGACTGTATCTGTTTTTAAAAGAGCAATGACTGTTCTAAAAAGCGATCTCCCTGATTTGATAAAAATAGAGATAGCAGGTTCGTATCGTATGGGAAATAGAAAACCAAACGATATCGATCTAATAGTCTGTACAAAAACAGGGGATATAAATCAAGTATTGAGTCTTTTAAAAGATTTGGACTACGTTATCTCGGGTAAAAACGATATTTTAGGAATTATAACTGTGAGAGGAAAATTTTATAGAATCGATATCAAATGTGTTACACCAAAATACTTACATTCCTATCTTCTTTACTTTGGGTCGGGAAAATATTTTTCTAAATATATTAGAGGTATAGCTAAAGAGCAGGGATATAAATTAAACCGTTACGGTATAATAGATCTAAAATCAGGAGACTTGAAAACGTTTAGGTCAGAAAAGGCTATTTTTAAGTTTTTAAAGATTCCATATTTGACACCCGAAGAAAGAAAAAAATACTTTTAGTTCTATAATAAAATGAGAGCGCTTTATCACTATATTATAGCTTTTCTTTTTCTCGGAGCAGGAATACCTCTCACTTATTTTGGATATGAAAATGGCGTGAATGCAGCGGAATCAGGAGATAATGATGACTCTAGTTATACTTTAATGATGGCTTTTGGTTTACTTTTTCTCCTCCTATCGGTCGTTATTTTTGGTTTCGGTTTTCACAGATCATTGAGAGAGAAAAGGGAAAAATGAATTTATAATAATTTAATATCAATAAAAAATGGAAGGAACATTTTTTATTTTTTCCGAGAAGAAATTAACCAAATCAGACAATGTTATTCATATTGGAAAGAAAGGAGATTATCCTACACTTGAAAATTATTTGGGAGTAGCGAAAGATGAGTTTATTTATGATTTTACCAAGAATCATCTAGGGAAAAGATATTTCTCAGAAGAAGATTGTTTCGTCTCTTTTATTCACGAAAATCCCTTACAATTGAGACTACAAGAACCTGTTATTCCAAGAAGATCTATAGTTATAGCCGGCGACGAAATAGATTTAGAAGATGCTCTTATTAATAAGTTCCAATACGAAGAAGACGATTATAAAATCTTTTCAGGCGATCCTGTGCCTCTGGAAGAATATTACAGAATATTGGTATTTGAGAATATCGGAATACTTGTCAATTCATTGTATCAAATGTTAAATGCAGGATACTTAGATCTGATTAATGTTGACAAATTGGACGATTGGATATTAACATTCCAGGAGCCTATTCTAGACATTTTTATAAGATATCATCGTCTAGAGACTTCTGCGTTAGATATAAGTACAACGGACGAGTTTTTAATAAATCCAGAATTCAGAAAAACCATATGTATTATGTTAATGAAGATCGTATCTAATTTTATCATGAATAATGGTATAATCAATGACAGTGACCTAGAAGGATTTGATTCATGGGAGAATAAAGAGCTATGGTTTGGTATCCGTGAAAAATTAGAAAATGAATTTTAAAATAACTTTTTTGTTAAAAAGGTACTCTTCTACCATGAAGATCTCTCCTAGCGACATTATAGACATTGACTCTCATATATTTCAATCCCAATTGAATTCTAGGGAAAAATCAAATAAACAATGAATTAATTAAACAATAATTATAACTAAGCGTTACAATTATTTTATTTGACTAAGAGCATATCTTAACGGCTCTCGTAAAAATTCTTCCATTACCAACTGAAAACTATAGAAATCTCCAATATAGTAGGCAAGATTTAATATATAATTCGTTCTCCTTACCTGTGATATGGTTTTGGTAATAATTTTTTCTGTGTCTACCTCTTTATTTTCTATTAGTTTTTCCCTGCAGATAGGACATGTTTTGCAGTTCTTTAGACTTTCCGAAAGACAACTAAGATGAAAACGATGCCCGCATTTTGTTATAGTATAATCTTTTTCCATATTTAGTGGTTCTATACAAATGGGACATTTTTCTTCTTTGAGTATTTTTTTAGTGTATATTTTAACGATATGATTTTTAGTTTTTACAAGTTGATCTTGTTTGCCTGTAGTATAAAGATAGAAATTATTATTATCTATAAGAATTTTAACACCGTATTTTATTTCTATCTTTCTAATTGTATTACCTTTCTTTCCAATAACCAATCCAACATAATCATCCGGTATAATAATACTATCAAAATACATTTTTATGGTTTAACCTTTTTAGAATTTTCATCCTCCTTGTGTTCTTTGTTTGTATATCCAGGATCTGGATAATAATTTATCATCCAGTTCTCTATGTTTTTTTTTGGTTGCCATCTTCCAGGCAATAAAGGTTCTCTGGGGGTTAATACCGAAGCCCTAAAAATTCTCTCTACCCACCACTTCGTCATTTAATTAAATAAAATATTTAAGGAGTAAAGTCTCTGATTGCGACATATTGATTCGGATTTTCTGTAACCATACTGAGCCAAATGAAAACACCGAATCCTGCTTTAGAAATAAGATCTAAGATATTATAAGATATGTTCTTTTCCCTCGTTGGTAAAAGATAAGAGATACCATAAATTCCCCAGATAACTGCGAAGATATAGAAAAGTGTCTTTGTGTCATCACCTTCATCTTTAACATATTTATCATATAGGAAATATATTAATCCTGCATAACAGGCAAAGCCCAAAGCAAGACATGTATAAAATTCGTATTTTTTAGTTTCACCCCAATATCCGAAAAGCAACATACCCAAGTTAAGAGCTATAATATAAATAAGAGGCTGAAAATCAACACCCTCTACATTTTTAGAAGAATAACCTGTGTACAATACAAAAGAAATAAGTAGAAGAGGAGTAGTGAATGCCCAATCCAAATATCGAATACTTGTAACATTTTCTAATGTTAATTTATCGGCATACAGATAGACCATAAAATAATAATAGGTAACACTTGCAATAATATTTACCGCTGTTTCAGAAATCAATGCATTTTTTAAATAGGCTTCGTCTTCTCTGTTAGCAGAAATAGCAGCTAAAAGTGTAATCAATGTCGTACCAGAAAGAAACAAGAATGCAGCAAAGAATGTAAGATAGACAGGATCTTTTAAATTCTCTTTAGACTCGCCTTTTTTCAACATTTTACTACCCATACTAGATTTTTTTGGCATGTTGTATTTTATAGTAAAGTAAAAATTATTTATTGTTTATATACCTTTTACATAAAAAATGGAAAAAGTAATTAATGTAGGTATAACCGGTTTTGGAAGAGTTGGGAAGTGCGTTTTTTTACAATTATTAGAAATGGAAGGTGTAAGTATTAAAGTAGTAAATACTTCCCTTTCTTTAGATTCTATAGAAAGATATATTAACAGGGATTCTGTTCATGGTAAAAAAACTCATGTTTGTACAATATTGGATGACAATAATATTATAATAGACCATCATATGATTAGGATTGTGAGTTCTAGGGTTCCTGGTGAAATAAATTGGAGAGAATTAGGTGTAGATTATCTTTTTGAAACAACCGGTGTATTCTTGACAAAAGATGAACTTAGAAAACACCCAGTGGATCATGTTTTACTTTCTTCTCCTCCAAAAGATGATATCAAAATGTTTTGCTATGGTGTAAATCATGAAGAATTTAGAGGAGAAAAAATAATTAGTACTGCTTCATGCACTACTAATTGTATTGTTCCTATTTTAAATTTTGCAGATAAGATGTTAGGAGGAATAGAAGAAGGAAGCTTTATTACAGTTCATTCAGCGACAGCTTCTCAAAGTGTTGTAGATATGGCAAGGGATAAAAAAAGAACCAACAGATCTATATTTAATAATATTATACCTCACACTACAGGAGCATCCAAGTGTATAGATAAAATTTTACCCAAATTAAAAGGAAAAATAGCTGGTACTTCTGTAAGAGTACCCGTATCAAATGTATCTATGATCGATCTAAATTTAAGATTTTCTCCTTACGTTAGTAAAGAGATGTTTTTCAGTATTCTTGAAGAGGTTTCGAATGATGATGTTGTTATCGTCAATAGAGAAAGTTGTGTTAGCAGTGATTTTATAGGTTGCTATTCTCCATGTATAGTAGATTATAATTCTACTACCCAAATATCCAGGAGAAGTTTAAAAATACAATTATGGTACGATAATGAATGGTCTTACGCAGCGCAAATGATACGGATGTGTGATTATATGTCATCTGTTCGTTGATAGGGAGGAGGAACTTCTCTTATTAAATTAGATTCTTCGTCATTTCTGGGCTGTTCAAATTCCTCTAATTTTCTTCTCAAAGATATTATATAACACATTTGACCTCCGCAAAACCCAATGAATGCTAAGAATATACTCGTTATAATAAATGCGCTATCATCGCTACAAATATTTTGAGAAATACATCCGGCAGGACACGACATTTTTATGAAATATGATTATTTAAAATTAATTTTTAAATAATAATATATGAATTATTATTTGTTTACTTCTTTCATATTAATGGTTTCTAAAAATTTTAACCATTTTTTCTCTATACACATATCTTTTGCTTCTTTAACGACCGTGATATAATTATCGTTACTTGTTTCTATAGTATGTGTAGTGTAAATTTTTTTATTATTAATTTTTTCAGATCTTTTCTTTATTTTGTATCCGTCTGTCCTAATAGAAAAAATTCTTTTATTTCTATTCCATACTAAATTTTCTATCCCACTAATTTTTTGATTTTCGATAATAATATTATCTTCATTGAAGAATTCAGAAACAACCCCCATCATGATAACAGACTCTAAATTACAAGTCTCTTTATAAGTTAAAGAATATTTTTCCTTAAGTTCTATGATATAGTTTTTAATATGATAATCTCTATTTTTAAGAATATCTTTCCATGTAGTCACTACTAATTTTTCTTCTACATTATTTTCTATAATATTTTTTATCTCTTCCTTTTCTGGGTTAGAGGCAAAACCTTTTCCTCTCATAAATACTTTAAATTTATCTAAAGATTTAATGATATCATCTTTATCTATGAAACATTCTGATCGGTGTTTCTTTGTATTAGGTTTAAAATAAAGAACATTATTAATATATTTAAAATCTTTTGGAAATAAATTTTTAGAACATTTTGTTAAAAGATTTTTCCAAAATTCGTCATTTTCCAGTTCCTTCATCTCCTTAAATTCATTGTATATAATAGCTTTATTAACACGGTGTTTTCTTAGGTTCTGTTTCGTTTGTATCAGTTCTCCTGTAGAACTAAATATAACATTCCCTTTTGTGCAATAGACGACTATTCCTTCGCCATTATTCATTTTAGATTATTTATTTTAAAAAAGATATCATTTTTAATTTTGACAACTTAGAGTATAGTATAAAAAAAGCTAAAAAGGTTTAACAAATTAAAATGGGACAAGGTATTAATCAAGAAGATGCTCAAAGATTAGAGGAATCTTTGAGAAGATCAAATTTTTGCGAAAGAGTCATGTCATTCCCTATGACAGTTTTTAATTTTTTCTTCGACTGTCTTTGTTACGGACCGGGGATTGGAAAAATTGTTACAGAAAAAATAATCAAACACCGTGTTGCTAGAATAAATACCTCTGTCGGGAATCTTTCTTTTCCAGTGATGAAGATGCCGTCTTTTGAATTAAGTTTCGGATTTTTTACAGGAGACCATGTTTTTGAACCAGGACTTCATGACATTGATACGTTTTTACAAAAACAAGGAGGACTTTTTCCAAGAAATATCAGAATTTCTACCATTGAGACATACTGGATTTTAAATTACAGAAGACCTAAAGATATTGAAGGAGAGAAAAGTATCTATTGTTTTATAGAAAACGAACTAGACGGTCTAATTTACATTTATCTTTTGAAAAATAATGAATTAATAGATTATGAAAAAATAATAACTAATTATGAAGCAGAGGTAGAAAATCTAGATTTTATGGAAAAGGTTGATAAAGAAATTGTAAACATCGGAAGTGTTGCAAATTTTATGGATGAATTGGAAAAGGACGGGAACGAAGAGTGTATTAGAAAAAGAATTAAAACAAACAATTGTTGCAGTGACACATGTTCAACACAGGGGTTTTGTTTTAATGAAAATAGTACAACTACTCCGAGAAGTCAGGAACTTTAAAATTTTATAATATTTATATATTACTATTATAAAATATGCTTTTTTTAATTAACTTGATTGGAATGTCTTCTTTACTTTATTACACGCATTACAATTTATTTTCAGGATTACGAGATAATATTAAATGGTATATGAATCATACTTTAATGAATGCGATTATAGTTTTAACGACGACAAAGGATTCACTAAGATTATTGGGATGTCAAACAGATTGTTATCAGATAAAACCTCGCGGAGGTGTTTTGTACAGCTGGACTGGTTATCAGAATATAGAATTAATTATGCTAAGTAATATGTTAATGTTACATGGATATCATATTTTCTTGTTTGATAATTTAAGAGGAATCGATTATCTTCATCATATTTTGATGATGATGGTATTGATTATGGCGTATATGATGAATGTCGGTGTCTACATGAGTTACTTTTTGTTTTTTATTTGTGGCTTACCTGGTATGATTGATTATGGAATGCTTGCACTTGCTTACGATAGGAAAGAAGAAAAAAGAATCAATACGTATTTGAATAATTATTTGAGAGCACCTGGGATCATGTTTGGAATGGGTATGTTATGGAAAGATAGTTTTCATGTTTCTCCATTTTATGTTTTCATGAGTTTTCTGTCTATGTTTTGGAATGCACAATATTTTAATTATGAAGTGATAAAAAGTTATTATCTTAAATAAAAAAATAAATAAAATGGATACAGGTACTGTTGAAACAACTGACTTAACCTTGGCTCTTTTGTCTGATGTTAAAAAGCTGTTAGATGTCGCTGTTTCAAGAGGTGCTTTTAAGGCAGAAGAAATGACAGTAGTTGGTGGTGTCTATGATCGTTATGCAGCAGGTTTATCTGCTTTAACAAAACAACAAGAGCCTGATACAAGCGAAGCAGAAGAAAATCCACCCGAAGAAGCCGGTTCCAAAGAATAAGGTTTGTTTATCATAATAAATTTTTTATTATGATAATAAATTAAATATGAGAGTTATGCGCTTTCTAAAGCAGTAAGACGAGCAGAAAGAGCATCGTTTTGGGCTTTAAGATCTTTAATAGCTTGGGTTAATATTGGTACAAGATTACCATATTTAGCTTCAATTCTTTCGGGATTAGTTTCGTAAACGAGATCCAATATCTCGTTTTCATTATCAGGCATAGATGCTAAGAAATCTTGTGCTAAGAAACCGACACGCGTAGTTCCGTTTTTAGAATGGTTTTCATCTGCTGGTTCTAATACGCGTCTTTGCCAAGTAAACTGAACCGGGCGAAGACTATCAACAAAATCTAAACCATAAGGCGAATCGATAACATTAGTCTTGTCTCGTGCATCCGAAAGCGTTGTAATTGCTGTTATACCACATCTTAAAGCTTGAACACTACCGTTACCAAGTGTAATTTCATTTGTAGCAGAAGAAGAAGACGCTGCGGCTTGATAACCAATTATTGTATTATTATCTCCTGTTACTATAGCATTGGCACCGGTACTACCTGCACCTGAGCCCAAGAACGTATTTTGAATCCCGTCTGTTAAGACAGAACCCGCCTGAAATCCTAATGCTGTATTATCTACAGCTCCGGTAGGATTAGCGATCTGTTCTGTAAGCGCTCGATACCCAATAGCTGTAGAATTATTCCCACTCACTTCAACGTCTAGAGCTTCATAACCTACAACTGTATTAAACTCTCCATCAACTATTTTATTTCCGCTAGATTTTCCTACAAAGGTATTTCCCTCGCCACTTGTAAGGTTTTTTCCAGATTCATAACCTATTGATACGGTTCCATTTGCATCAATAGTCATGAGAGCGGTACCAGCGCCTTGACCAATAATAACCGATTCAGACAATGATGATGTACCGCTACCTGCTCCGCTACCGATAAATACATTACCCGCGCCATCGGTTAATGCACCACCTGCTCCAAAACCGTATATATTATTATCATTCCCTGTACTAATAGAATCCCCTGCTGAGTTACCAATTACATTATTATTGACTCCATTAGTGAGGCCCGTGAAAACTGACGCACCTATCCCGATGTTATTTAGTGCATTAGTCCCGATGGCAGTTATAGACGGAGCACTTCCATCAGTATTAATCAAAAGTACTTTCGTACTGTCTAGTAAAACATCGGTGAGGTCACCTAAAGTAGTTGCCCCTCCACCTGACGGCGGAGCCCACTGTGTTGTCAAAACAGACCCACCAGTGACAGTGGACACTTCTAACACATCCCCGGGCCCCGCACCGGTGATATCAGTAGGTAATTGCACTGTATATGATGTGACACCTGTAGCAGGGACTGTTAAAGTTACTGAATTGCCTCCTCGACTATTTAGTACCAGTAACCCTGTCGATGAAGTGGAATCACCTAATGTTAAAGTTGTGTCTGTGCCGGACATGTTAATGGAACCCTGCGTCGCAGTTCCATCTTTAAAAAATATATCCCCGCCGGCTGCATCTAAAGTGATATCCGAATCGGAATCTAATAATATATTAGTAGAACTTGCGGTAGCGAGAACAAGGGAACTAATCGTTCCCTCATGAAAAATACTCGCTTCCTGCGCCGATCCGAACGTTACAGTACCCGCAGTATCTATAGCAGTAGCATTTTGCGCAATATTAATTTTTCCACCAGTAAATGTAAAATCAGAACCGGTGGTAGCAGTATTATTAAGTTCTATTGGTCCTAATGCGTCTAAAGTTATGCTGCCCGCGGGACCCAAATTAACATTACTAGCCATTTTTATAGTAAGAATAATAAAAATAATTTCTTATTTTTTGATAAAAATTTATTTTTCTATAATTTTTTCAAGTAAAGTAATTTTATTTTGAAGTTCTTGAATTGACTTTACTAAGATCGGTATAAGATTACCATATTTTGCTTCTATTCTTTCAGGATTTGATTCATTCACGAGATCTAAAATATTATTTTCATCGTCTTTCATGGCATCTTGAAAATCTTGAGCTATAAAACCAATCCTTTTTTTACCATTGTGAACATAGTTTTCGTCACTCTTATTTAACACTCTTCTATTCCATGTAAACTGTACCGGTTTCAATTTTTCAATAAAATTTAATCCATATTTACTTTCAATAATATCAGTTTTATCTCTTCTGTCTGAAACACTGGCAATAGTTGTAGCACCGCAGCGTAATGTATCAACGCTACTGTCACCTAAAGTAATTTCATTAGAAACTGTGGACAATGATGGCGATGCATCATAACCAATAATTATATTATTCCCTCCTGATGTAAGTTTATTAGATGTGTCACGGTTACCTATACACACATTTTTACTGCCACTGGTAAGGTTTTCAAAAATATTATTACCTATACCGATATTATCTGTAGAACCGGTGGTAAGTGCAGCGAGACTAGGTTCACTTCCGTCAGTAGATAAAATTAGACTATCAGTAAAATTAGCAATATCACTTATTACATCCCCTAATTCGCCTAGTTTAGTAGCTCCACCTCCTCCTGCATTAGTTACCCAACTAAGATTACCGTCACCGTTGGTACTTAATACACGGTTTGCAGCACCATCTTCCGATGGCCAGTTCATACCATTTAAAACAATATTACCAGAGGGTTCTATTTCAAAATCGTTACCTGCAGATGTAGTAATCCTGTTCTCTGATAAAGTAAGTATATCATGTCCAACTAAAACATTTCCTTTTACTCTAATGTCACCGTCAAAAACTGCTGGATTTTCGTTAAGTTCTATAAAATTATCGACACTAAGACCGAATCCTGTGATACATAAACCCAAAATTAAAAATACTAAAACCAATTTAGTAACATTTACATCGTGGATTTTTTTATTACCCCTTTGAGTAAATACTATTTCAGGCATTTTAATAGAAAAAAACCTTTTTGAAACTTAAAAACTATTTATAAAAACAATATTTATAAATAAAGATGAGAGGTTATCTCCAAATAACTTTTGGACCCATGTTTTCTGGAAAAACCTCTAATCTTATTCACAACATCCACAAGTTTTTAGACGTCAATGATGCAAGAGGAACTCCAAAAAAAGGAATGATTATCAACTCTTCTATTGATAAAAGAATAGTAAAGGGAACATGTAATCATTTAACAACACATTCTTCTATGAATAAAAAAATTAGAACGGATATTATTTGTTTAAAGATAATGACACTGGATATGGTAGCAGACGAAATGATAAGAGACACAGATTTTATAGCAGTTGATGAAGCTCAATTTTTTACAGATTTACATCTTGTAGAAAGATGGCTCACTCTTGGAAAATATGTTCATCTTTCCGGGTTGATAGCTGATTATAACAAACGACCTTTCGGGGATATGTTAAAACTTTTCCCTCTCGCAGATGATGTAGAACAACTGAAAGCATACTGTGTTTACTGCGACGGTCATGAAATGAATGCTCCTTTCACCAGACTATGTTCTCCTTCCGAAGTACAGTCTCAAATAATGGCAGCGGGTTACGAGACCTATGTACCTGTTTGTGGAAAACACTTTTAATATAGTATCGTACTTTCTAATAATAGAAATTATTAGAAAGGAATCTTGATCCCGATCGGAGAAAACTGAATAACAATGTGCCTCCAAAGCTCCCTCGGGAGAGCCAGAGCATTGTCTTCTTCAGATGAGAGACGGTTTGCAACCATCACCAAAACAAACAATGTCCCCTTATTGGCTCTGTAAAACATATCGATGATCTCGAAACGATTAAACATAAATGCATAGTCGTGAACAGTTGCATGAATATCCTCTTTGGCATGCATATTTGCGAGGTACTGCAGAAGAAGATAAACGGTATGTTTTCTCTCTAGAAACATTGCACAACCAAGAGCAGAAGAATGATCCCTACCTTCGTCCATCTTAAGATTAGGGTCTGCTCCGTACTTCAGAAGTACCGCTGTTGTTTGGTCAGTCCCGTTGATGATAGAAGAATAAAGAGGCCTGGTCTCATCAGAATGTGGCTTGTTTGGATCTGCACCATTCTTCAAGAGATCTTCCAACCTATCGGCATTTTTCGACCAAATTGCTCGTCTCAGTTCAAACATAGTACCACGGTACTATATAGTACTATGTTGTTATTATCTAAAATTTTATTTTATAGGTCATTTTTGAATAAAATTGAATTTATAATAATAAATTATTATCATAAATTAGTATGGAGAAAAAAATAGACAGTAATGTTCTAGTATTGCGCGAAGATATTATTAATACTTGGAAATGGACAGAAGACATAAAAAAGGAGATAGAGTCTATGAAAAAAAGACAAGATAGGATAGAAAACTATCTTAAAAATCTAAGTTCTTTGCTTTCTTCTCGAGAAGAGAATGGATCACGACATAGAAATATAGTAGAATATACAGAACTTTAAAATTTACTACTCTTAATATATTGTTTCAAATGATCAAAACTAATTCCATCCAGATCAATAAAAACATTTAATATAATTATATTTTGAATATATTTTGAAATTTCATTCAATATTGTTAGATTATTTTTTGAATAACATCTGTTTGAATCTATATATTGTTTACAAAACTCTTCTATTGTTAAATTTTCTATTTGTTTATCGATCTTCATATCTAGTTTATTTTCAATAGCAAAATTTATAAGTGTTGTCGATTTTAAATTATCCAGAACTTCTTTATATTCCGAATAGTTTTCTATCATGAAACCTATTTCTTCAAATGTTTCAAAATTTCCTATCCCAAGATAATAAATATGATAATAATGAATCATAATACTTGTATCGCAATCCAAAGATCCTTCATTATTATCAAGAATAACTGTTTTAACTCCAAATGCTTTAGAAATAAATAATGTTAAACAAATCAGAACAGTTTCATTATTAAAAAACTGGTCATTAGAAATTAAATTAAGTTTATCTATATCCCATGATTTATCTTTTCTATCTTTAAATTTAACTTCTAAATACCCAACACAATCTTTAATATCTTTAACAGAAATTAATTTTATATCTTTAAGTTTTTCTCGGTAACGATGCATTCCTACTTCCCATGTTCCATCATAATTTTTACTTATTTTAAATTTCTTTTCTTTCTCATCTAACATATTTTCAAGTACCCCTATCTTTAATTCTTTTCTAATATCGTAATCTTTGTTTCTATAGGTACTAATATGATCTTCTCCTATAGCTTCTATGAAATTATCGAAAGAAATACCTAATCTGTTATCAGGGCACTCATAATTTTCAATCAACCTATATAATTTTTCGAGGCCTTCGTATTCTATTTTTCCTTTTTTCTGGAATTCAGATAAAATATTGAAAGGCAGTACATCAGGTTCTTCTCCTCTTTTGTTTTCTTTTCCTAAAACAGAATCTATAAGCCAGAGAAAATGATCGCTAATATATTCATCTTTGTCTATTAATAATTGTTTTAATTCTCCTGCTTTTCTAATACTAGATTTACTATCTGGGTTATAATAAATTAAATGGTCCATCGTTCCAAAATATTTCATACCTGCATTGATAGCATGATCACTAAATTTTCTAAATTTCTTTGTAAGTGTAGTTCTATCAAAATAAACAACTTCGACATATCCTTTGATCAAACAAAAAAGACTAGAACCTTTAGGAGGAGAATATCTATTTTTGATAGTAATATAATTATCTATTTCTGTATTAGATTCTATTTCTAATAAATTATTATCACAACCGAGTTCTTTGAATGTAAATACTTTAGCTACGTCTACATCTCGTAATGCCATAATATTTTTTAAAATAGATGCCCTTATTTCTGCTTCTTTCATCGTGTAGGGTCCTTCTGTTTTTTCTTTGAAAATACCTTCTTCTTTCACAATCTTTTTAACCCAGTAACCTCCGTTTGGATATTTTCTAAATGCAGTCATAACAATATTAAAATTATCTAATTCGCCGAGTTTATAAAACGAATCTACTTGACTTATTTTAGGCTGTTGAAATGTTGTTGTTAAAAAATAGAGAAGTGTAAAATCAATAGAACCAGAATTTTCTTTTGTGTTAAATGACGAATTAATATCCCCCGGATTATTTACAAGATACTGTAACAAACTTACCTTTGATTTTTCGGGAGGTATGTGTTCATTATCACACCATAACGGCGAGAATGCAATACAAAAAGACCATTCTTCCAAATCTATTTTTACTTTTAATTTTGTTTCCGTCCTAGTTTTAAATCTTTCCATAATACCTTTGTATTCATAATCAGAAAGTAATCTATATTCATCTTTTACAACTAACTGGGATAATTTTCTTCTGAGTATTTCTGACTCAATATCATTCCCAAAATTTTTCAAATCTTTTTCTTTGCTTTTTATATCGTCTTTTAAGTTCTTTATCTCGTCTTCTTTGTCTGTCTTACTTTTATTTTTATCTTTTTCTATTTCTTCTATTTCTTTTTTAGTATCCCTTATTTGGCTCTGTGTAGAAAAATAACTAGTTCTCTTTGCAGCAAATTCTGCTCTCAATGTTCCAAAATTATCTTTGACTCTAATTCTTTGTTTATCTGTAATTTTTATTCTTCCAAGTTCAGTAGGTATATAATAAAAGTAATCGCCATTCCCGTCAGGTGTCGCTTGTTTAACATAATTATTAAATTTATCACTCATTGTATTAAATCTATACATATCTGGCTTGTCTTTTCTCTTTTCGTCCACAGAATCTTGAATGTTTTTATAATCTATAGAAAGGTACTCGTATTTTAATTCTTGTTTGTCTAAGTATTTTAATTTAGTAGCCGTTTCTTTTGGAGCAATAAATGTAATCAAAGGTCTCGACAATCTATCTTCTCCGCATTCTTTGTATCTCATAAAATCATTAACGACACAGTAATCGCTAAATTTTAAAAACTGTTCCGCTATATCTGTCTGATAAATTTTAGAACGAAGACTTTCTTTAACAGCAAGAGAATTAGAATTGTCTATGAGAGATCCTTTTATATAATTTGGTATACCTTTTTGATATCTATAGTCTCTAATTTCCTCACCTGTAAAAAATTTTTCTGCTAATCTTTCAGCCGCTCCTTCTACCTTTTGTATAATAGTATCTCCGAAGTTCTTTTGATCACTTAACCAATAGATATTGTATCTAAATATTTTTTCTAATAAATTCTTATCCATTTTTATTATCTATAATTATAGATAATAAAACAAAAAATTAAGATCTAAGAACTTCTGCCAATCTTTCAAAATCAGATTTCTTATTACTACCTGCGTCTCTAATCATATTGGCTTTAAAAATTTGGATCGCGTTTCTAACAACATCTAGATCAGAAATAATTGTAGGAAACTTTTGACCGTCTACGATATTAGAATAGATCTTTTCTGACATAACATTTTTTGTATACACGGCGAGATTATCCATGTCACGGCCGTGATATTCAAAGATTCTGTAATTATCTTCGATAATCTTTACAAGCTCAGGCGTATGTTCTAACGTCCAACCCGCTAAACCGAGACGCTGAACAAATATTTGTGCTAATTCTGAAGGTGTGTATGGTTCGATATCAAACTTGTTTGTGAAACGACTTTCTAATCCTTTTTGAACCCTAAAAATAGTATTATAAATTTCATCCTTATATCCACTAAAGACAACAATAATTCTATCAGAATAAGTATCCATGTATTGATTAATTACTGTTAGTGCTTCTCTTCCGTAAGAATCACCCATCCCCATAGAATCGTTACAAAGATTATAAACTTCGTCAAAATATGCGACACCTCCAAGAGCATCATTCATTGCTTTTGTGCATCTATGAACAGTGTCTCCTACATATCTACTGATCACATCGTTTCTATTGTAAACATAGAAAGGAAGATCGACATCCTCTTTAGTTACTTCCATCTCCTTTTCTATTTCTACTTCCATACCTTTGTAACTTTCGACTCTAGTTGTATTTAATTCAGCTACGATCTTATTACTTTCTTCAACAATAGAGTTTGCCCCTGTCAAATCATTGAACATTTCTTGGTAAATTCTTCCAGTAATCTTATCTTTACAGTTTATAGTATTTGAAAGAGTTCTTCTAGAAATTGTTGAAACTCTTCCAAGATTCATAACAATCTTGTTAGCAAGAGCCATCTTCTTTCTGTATTCATTGATGTCTTTCTTTTGTTTTCTAATGAGTTCGTCTTGAAGTTGATTGAAAGAGTTTACCTTCTTAGATCCTCCTGTCCCGCTAATGAAACCCATTGCGATCCAAATTTTACAAAGAATTTTTGCTACCATAGTCTTACCACAACCCGGGGGTCCGCACAACAAACAATGTTTTCTATCTTTATCTTTGTAAAGGCCTTGAGACTTCGCAGAAATAAATGTCTTTATTTGTTTCACGATCTGGGATTTAACCTTTTTCATACCAATAACGTCATGTAATTCTTTTAACGAGGAAATTAGCATATTTTTATCCTGAAAATTGCTAGCTAATCTGTTACTTTTATCTTCCAATTCTTTGATAAATATACCCAGTTCGTCCATTTATAAATATTTAAATATTAAACTTAATATTTAATTTTATTTTTACTGATCGTCGTTAGCTTCTTCTATTATCTTTTCTTCTTCTTGTTCTTGTTCCTGATTTTCTTCCGCTACTTCGTCTTTTGTTTCAAGGTCCTCTAATTCTTCCATAAAGTCGATACTGTCTGTCGTAGATTTTTCGCTCGGGTTGAAGTATTCATAGAGCTTGTAGAAACAAAAAAGAATCAATACAAAAAGAATCAATCCAGAACAAATAGATAAAGAAATGTAAAGAAATTGATTGTCGGGAGTTAATTTAGCGGCAACGCTCGAGGTTGCTTTCCTTGCAGGAGATTTAGGTTTTAAAGCAGTTAAAGATTTTGGAGAAGCTCTTCTTGTTCTTCCTGGAGTAGTTCTTCCTGGAGTAGTTCTTCCTGGAGTAGTTCTTCCTGGAGTAGTTCTAGCTCCCAAAGTTAAAGGAGTTTTAGAAGATCTCGCAGTAGTTCTAGTGGAAGAAGTTTTAGCTATAACAGAACGAGAAAAAATATTAGATCCCTTTTTAGGGGTAGACGTAGTCTTTCTAGTGCTTCTAAAAGCACTTTTAGAAGTAGGTGTTTTTGTTTTTCTTAAAGGGGTAATTTTCCTAATAGTTCCTGGTATCGCTTTAGATGGTGATTTCTTAGATGTCGCCTTTGGACTTTTTCGAGATACTGCCATTTATATATATTTTTTCATTAAGTGTTGAAATTTGCATAAATAATTATTAGGATAAGAAAATTTATTATTAAGGATAAATCCAGAAAGAGAAATAAAATCAGATTGGTGATAATAGGAAGAGCCTTTGTCTTTCTTTGCTATACCAGACACATCTATTATTTTAGCCAAAACTTCTGTACATGAAATATTATCTATATCTAATTCCCTTTTTATCCTAAGAGGGAATCTCAACCATGTTAGATTAAAATTTCTATCTATTGAATTAATTTTTTTCTTATTATTTTCATAATAAGATAATATATTATCTTTTATTTTTTTCCGGTGTTCCGGTGTTTCATTATCTATTTCCAGTGCAGATCTTAAGATCCTTTTATTTTTATTATATGTCAGCCATTGATGAAAAGGTATTTTTATAAGACCTTCTTTGTCAGGGTAAATTGCAAATTCTACCATATATAAATTAGAATCTTCCCATACAGCAATAGATGGATGTACAAATTTTATCATAAAAATAGAATCTCCAAATATCCTTTGTTTTTTCTTATTTCCCAGTAAAAATATATCTCCTGTTTTTATTTCATCTTTGTATAAATTTTTTTCAGGATACGTAATATCTTTTAAAACTAGTATATTTCTCCAAGTGTATATGTAGAGAAAAATAAAATATAAAACTAATAACAATACTATTTTCTTTATCATGGTCTTGTATTTTTATATCTTTACTATTCTAAGAATAAACATTTTGTAGGAACTATACCTGTTTTTCCGTCCATTGAAGTTACCCTTGACCATCTATCATCATTTAAAACCGTATAATCTCTTATAATTTCACCTTCGTCTACAGATAATTCTTCGGAACCAGAGCCTTTATATGTCTCGATGACAAATTTTTTTCGGTCAATTTGATAAAAATTTTTATAAATTGTTATGTCTCTTTTACAACCTATATAGATAGGAGTTTTTTGATGAGCTGTTAAAACATGATTATCTAATAATCTTCCTTTTCCATCATAAGCCATCCCGTTTGCGGCTTCTACTATAAATGCCATAGGCATACATTCATAAAACATTCTTAATTTTCCATTTTTATTTTTACTGTCTGAAGGATAAATAAAAATACCTCCTTGGCATAATATCCTGTGAATATCAAAAACCATACAGCCGGTGTATCTAAATGTGTATTTTTCCCTTTCAGAAACTACCCAATTAAAAAAGTTTCTATCTTTTTCAATCCATTTAGAAATATTACCGGCATTTCCCGAAAAAATTCTCTTTGGGTTATCAGGTATACTTAAGTTTTTATGAGTCTTTGTGAAAATTTCATCTTTATTTAATTTAAATTCGTATACCTCTTCGCCAAAAGTTATGACAAAAATGACTGGATTGGAATAGATAGCGTAACCAGAACATACTAAATTTTTACCATTCTGACAATGTTCGTTTGTCTCTTTATATATACCAAATATAGTACCCACGCCTCCGTTACAATCTACATTATCGCTTCCATCTAACGGATCAAATGCTACAGAATATATGTTTTCGGGAAAGGGATTTAATGGACCTTCATACATTAATCTAGTTTTGTCTTCTTCTTCAGATGTAAGATAAAAAATACCTTCTCTTTCTTGTAAACAAGATACTATGCAATGATTAGCTCTTATGTCTATCGGTTTTTGAATATCTCCTGATATGTTATGACCTAATTTTACAGAATTTGTTCTATCGTAATTATTGAGTTCCTTTTCTATTAATACACAACCCTCTGAAAAAGCCATAACTATTTCCGTCAAATTACGTTCTGTATCCAATGAGACAATAAAATCTCTCAACATTTTTTAAGTCTTTTTATTAAAATTGATTTTTGAATTATTTTTTTCTCTATAAAGTCTATACTATGTCGGAAAATGCGTCTCCTACCTTTTTTGATAACGAAAACGGTACGGACTATTATTCTGAATTATTGAGTACTTCTTCGCTTCCTTTAGATCATAAACCTGCAAAGGGCAGAGGAAGATCTATACAGTTATCTAAAATGACTAAAAAACAAAAAGAAGAGGAAAAAATAATCAGATTAGAAAAAAATAGGTTGGCTGCTAAAGATTCTAGATTAAAAAGGAAAAGCCAACTCACTAAAATGGAAAGACGAATCGAATATTTAGAAAATATAATTTCCAGTAAAAAAGGCACCAAAGATTTAATAAAAGAATTGAAGAAAAAAGAAAAACGAATTGAAATTCTTGAAGAAGTTGCCAATAATCAGAGCGCTACGATACAAAGACTCCTAGAAAGTACTATTCCTGTTTAAATTAATATTTAATTTATAAATATTAATCAGATAACCAATACTTTGGAAGAGAAGCATATTCAAAGTATCCTTTATTTCCTCCAATTTCCCAAAAATGACAAAATCCGAGAGTTGTAGTCCCAAGTTTACTATCAGAAGGCTTTTCAAAATAATATGAATGAAGAATTTCTCCATACAAACACTTTTTATTTTTTTTAGAATAAACGGCTACGTGACCTCTATCATGGTCACTTTTATATTTTCTCAAAAATAATGTACCTACAGGGTAATCTTTTGAATCATCAAATTTTTCCAAACCACCCCTTTTATTTTTTAAATAAGAATACCAAGCAGTGGGTCCTCCTCTATATTTTCCTCTCCCAGGTACGCTTAGATTTATTTTTTGTCTCATTAAATTAATAAGTCCTGTGCAATTTATCCCATGTCTTCTAATGTAAGATTCTGAAGGAATTTCATGTAAGTAAAATGGATAAGGATTGTCACATGTTGTTTTACCGTGCCACTTATTATATTTAGTACCTTTTAAACTCATCCCGTAATCTACTATTTTTTTTACCTTTTTATCTAAGTCCATTATATTTTATATTAGTAAAAAAGTATATATCTTATTGTTTATACTTTTTTACTAATATGTTTGTTTAGTAAAGAAAAAATAAAAATGAAAAGATGTTTAAGAAGGAGAAAAAGAAGAATTCATCCTTATGACCCAAATCTGTCAAAAAAATTAGATAAAAAATTAGAGAATAGACTTCAGTTTTTTGTATTTAGCTTAGTTCTAATAGCATGTTTAATATAAAAAAAATTTTATTTAGTATATAAAAATGGTAGAAAGAAAAGTAAAAAAGAGAACTAGTCCGAAGAGAACTAGGAAAACGAGTCCGAAGAGAACTAGGAAAACGAGTCCCAAGAGAACGAGGAAAACTAGTCCAAGAAGAAAAAGAAAAACTAGATCTAAAAGATTGAACCCGTCCCCTGTTAGAGGGATTTATAATCGAATTTTAAACCGCATCAATGGCGGTGATAGACAAACAGGATATCTAGATCCAGGAGTAATTTCTGGGAGGACAGAAGCTTATGAGGCGCGGGTGGCTGCGGAAGCGGCACGAGATGAATTAGTAGAAAGAAAAGCTCAAGATCTTTCTGTCATATATCATAACGAATTCTTAAGTAATTATAGTATTGATGTGATATACGCGAGGTCAAAAACAGCTCAAAAAGTATTATTAAATCAATTCCATAATAAAATGCTTACTAGGATATCAGAAGAACAAGTAACTGAACAACCTATAGCTGGTTTCAGTCTACGAGAATCTAATAGAGCTAAGGTTGCAGGATTAAATATGGTGATAGATATGATAAAAGAACAATATCGATTATAACATTAAATATTTTTAAATATAATTTTTTATATTTAAAATGGATCATCCGATCAAAGCAATTTCCGACAAAATTTTAAACAACATGTCCGATAAAGACTTTAGAGGGGTAAAATCCTACATAGGAGTCGTAGAAACTTCATGCACAATTGTTGAAGAAGCATACAAAAGAATTAACAAAGCTGCTTCAAATGCTGACAAGAAGAACACGGCTATTCATTTAGTTGGTCCTGTTATCGAAAAACTAAAAGAAAAGAATTTATTAACAGATGAACTCGAAATTAAAATAAAAACACAATTAGAAAGACAAGAAGTCGATGATGTTGTGGATGATGTTGTCCTGGGATGGAAAGACAGAGCTGAACAAGTTAAAAATGCTTGTTTAATTTTAGAAAAAATAATCCGACTCTTTGACAGAAAGGAAACCAGGCTTCATAAGGTAAAACATTGAAAATGATTATTTTTTAAAAAATATTTTAAAAAATGGCAAACAATCCAGATAATATCGATTTTACTTTTTATGACAGGGTACCGGATACTTATGACCTACAGGGAAGAATGGGTCACACAGATTACATAGATTTCCTTTCTCGAGATGAAGTTCCTAAAAATGTAATGAAGGGCGAGGATCGTTACGGAAGAAATTTTCTAACGATCAAGATAGGTGGAATAGATCTTGATAACAATAAGTTCTTTAGGTCTTCTCAGGTTTTTTTTCAACGTTACACAGATGCCCCGCATATAGCAAGTGCGGATTTTGAAGGAATGTTTATCCATACTTATGGCGGCGCGACACCGCCTCAATATCAACTTATTAATGACCTTGTGGACGGAAAGATAGTTAAAATTAAGGAAGAACACAGGTTTAATTCTAGTAAGCGGAATGTAATTATCGCAAGTATGGATTACTGGGAAAATAGATTCGCAAAAATAATTCAGAGAAATTGGGATATCTGTAGGTATAATCTGAAGTATACTATTTGTAAAAAGATACTCAATGAACAGTTTGATGAATACCAAAGTCATCTAGAATAATTTTATTTTTATTATTGTATAATAAAAATGGTCCAAAGAAAAAGAAAGACAACAACACCAAAGAGAAAAAGTCCAAAGAGAACTAGAAGAACCAGTCCAAAGAAAAAAAGAAGAACCAGTCCTAGAAGAAAAATTAGATCTAAAAGATTAAACCCGTCTCCTGTTAGAGGATATTATAATAGAGTTAGAAACTACTTCGATGACGGTAATAGACAAACAGGGTCGAGATTCCAGGGAGCTTCTAGGGAAACAGAAGCTTATGCGGCACAAGTCGATGCTGAGGTGGTGGAACAAGAAATGGAGGAACTACAAAGAGAAAAAAGGAAACTAATAGTTGAAAAAATAGAAGATCGTTATAAATATATACTTGAATGTTTTTTATACGAAAACAGGGGTTTAGGAGATGACGCTTACCTGTTATTTCATGTCATGATGATTAGAAGAATAGAAAAAGAAAAAGATTTATCAAGTTATAATGAAATTCCTAATTACAGCGTAGAAGAGACCTACAAAATTAAAAACGATGCGTTGACTGATTTATTAGATGATGTATTTTATTCCTAATTTATAAAAAGAAATTAGTAATAACCAATAATCATAATTGTTGATAAAAAGAGAACAGCGAAAAGAATTTCGAAGCCGGCAAAAATATCAGACTCCAAACTTCCTCTTAAAACTGCAAAAACAATTAAACAAACATAAGCCAACATATTACTTAAACCCAGCATTAAAAATGTATTCCTATCCGTATCAAATCTCTTATAAAATAAATAATAGGTTACTAGATTAAAAAATAAGATAAAGGTAAAAATAATACTAGCTAAAGCATAGTGTAAAGTTGAATTGTAACTGGGTGTAAACCATAATAAACTTAATAGTAAACTGAAAGATATGAATAGAAAGAAAACTCTTCTAATAAACATATCGATAGGTCCCCTGAGACATAAAAGATATAATAAATAACCAAAACCTAAAAATGTCAAAACTATAAACCCTGGTTTATTTCCATGAGCCAATGCTTTTGAAATAGTGAAAGTAGCTTCACCCTCTACCCCTAATTTACCTTCCACGACACCTGCATAGAAATATGCAAAAACACCAAAAGCCAAACTCAAACTAGTAAAGATAATAAAAGCCACTAACTTTGTTGAAAAATTTGACTTTACTATTTTTCTATTCACTAATTTTTTTTCTAATTTATCTATGTCTATCTTTGGATTTTTTCTCGATTTTTTTACTTTCTTTTGATTTTTATTATTCATTCTCATTATTTTTAATTATACAATTAAAAATAATTTGTTTAATTTTACCTTGCTGTTCTTCTTGCTCTTCTAAGTCTGTTCCTTGTTCTCCTGGTAGTTTTTACGATAGTCCCAGAATTTCTCCAAGAGAGTGGTATCTCGCCATTTCTATAAACCATAATTCTCTCTGTTCCAAACCTATTTACCCTCGAGTAAACAGTCCATTCTCTTATATCATTATCTAACCAATATTCGATATCTCTCTCTAACTGCTGCTGTTCTTCAAAAGTATCGGGAGGGCTTCTAAAAGGAGCCCTGCAATAGGGACAAGTGTGACCTTGTAAACTTTCATAGCATTCATGACACGCACTATGACCGCACGGGAAAAATTTCTCCAATTTAGTCTCATAACAAATTCCACATTCCTTCATACTTTTATTTTCATTTAAGATGAGTATTTTTAAAATTTACATAAAGAAAAAAATATTTTTATTAATTATTACGCTTAATATTTTTTTCTGATATATTAAAAAATGCCTATGATAATAACACTTCCGGATACACTCGAATATGAGTTTTTAAATATAAGGGGCACAGTTCATATACATTTTAGTATAGATGTTCAAGTTTCTGATAAAGATATAAAAAGAGTAGACTTCTATGATACAATGATGCAAGATTTTATTTCTCTGGAATCTCAATACAATGTGCTTAATCCAAATTGGAAATTTTTAGACTTTTATTATGATATAATTCCAGAAACAAGGGATTACATTAAAATCTCTATACGAAGGGAAGATTTCTTGATTAAATTTAAAGATTATTATACAAAATTTTTGAAAAAACACACGGATGTCTTAGAAAAATACACTAAGAAATTCGACCCCATTGCAAAAAAGCATGCAAAAATTATTGAAGAAAATAGTAAGGTAAGGAAAATTATGAAAAAATGGATAGACTGTAAACTTTGTTATCTAACAAATAGTAAAGGAGAATTAAAAAAATTCAGGGACGACGCCGATGGATTTTTTGAAAAACTTGATTTGCACCAGGATGACAAATTACAAAATCCCAGGCTTCTTCTGGGAGAGATGATTAATTTATTTAATGTATTTCCAAGATATCCGAAAGAATTTACAGTTTGGAGAGGAATGAATTTGAATTTCAATGTCGAAGTCGGTAAAATAATTAAGAACCCGATGCCATTCTCAACGAGTTTATTACCATATACAGCTAGAGGATTTTTGGGAAATGTATGTTGTATGTTTGAAGTAACTGTACCAGCAAATTTTCCTGTTATTTTTCTTCATAAATATAGATTTTGGGAAAAAGAAGTTATATTACCCGAATGCGAATGGGAAGCACTAAGTGTTAAAAGAATAAAAATGACAGACTTCCCTGAATATTTAGGAGACCCTAATATCCCATGGATATCTCATTTTAAACGCAACGAACCAATTATACAAGATGAGATGATCATAGTAAAATGTAAAATTTTACAAAAATGATTTTATAATAATATTATTATAATAATATACACAAGAACAATGAGTTCCCAGGAATCTTCAGAAGCAGAATCCGCTATCCCAAAGACAAATAACATTATTGTTGTAGGGTCTATGGAAGACGCAAAGAAGCTTCTCGGTAACAAGGGAAACTATGTTACCAAAGAAGAACACGAAAATCTCGCTTCTAAACTAGAAGAACTTGGAAAAAAGTATAATCAGCTTCTATATAGTACAGAATTTTTTAAGGCGAAAATGATAGATGCCGTTAAAGATATGTCCTCGAGAGAAGATGATTTTGTCAGGAGAATGTCAACAGAGCTCTCGCTTTTTAAGTCTGAGAAGACAAAGAGTACCGAGAGAATTAGAAATTCTAAGCACGTCTACGAAGAGCAAGCCAGAAAGGCGTCAAATCCTTCCAAGCGCGGACAGATAACACAGTCACGCGGACGTCCTCCAGTCGCTAAAAAGGTGAAGAGGTAATTATTATTTAAATATATTTAAATAATAATACATAAAATTGAAATTATAATAGACGTTTTTTATTATAAAAAACGTCTATTATGTCTGAAAACAAAAAAATTCCTAAAGAACTTAAAATTTTTACGGTCATTATGAACTTAGAAGGGTCTATACAGTTATGGAAAAGTGGTATCCAAGCATTTGAGAGATCAAAAGGACGTAAGAAAGATTACTTCGGAAGTAGTGTTAAATATCACAAAGAGAAAATAGAACTTCTCGCTTCCTCTGTAAATATGAAGGGTTCCGTCGAAGAAATTGCTTCAGAAGAAATTCCTGTTATTAAAGAACTTTTACATTACCCTCCTTATCTGGAATATCTTAAAAAACCGGGAGAAGAAGAATGGGTAGAATGGGCAGAATGTGATGATAGACGGGAAAAATCTCATCATCCGTATTACATTTAGATATTAAATATATTATTAGCTATTATTAATAATATAAAATTATGTATCGTATTTATAATTTTGAAGATAAAAATAATGAAGTATTAGATTCTGTTCGCAAATTTGATTGGAAAAGAGGTCTACCAGGGGGTTGGTTAGATTACGGTCCTCCGAGACAGGTGACTGGATATGGTGACGGTAGTCTTATAAAAGACAATGGAAAAAAATATGGAAAAAAATGGGATTTAACAGGTTGGTCTGCTTCTGTTCCATATACAAATATGACAGCTATTACAAAAACTCACCCGATACCGCAACATTTTTTAAACACAGGTATTATAAAAGAAGTAAGAAAAGCACTGAGACACTTTGGGGCAGAAGTAGATGATACATCGGGTACAGGTATATGGTGCAATTACTATGATAATCCGGGAGATATGATATCTCCCCATAAAGATGATGAAAATTATTATGAAAGAAATTTTGAAAACCAACCACTCTTCGTTTCTCTCACTCTTTACGAAGACGAAAGTTTAGCGGCAACAGATTTAGCTCGTTTTCAAATTAAACCAGAAAAAGAATTTATGTCAATACCGTTACCTCATCTTTCTTTATTAGTTATGTCCGGTGATATTGAACACAGAGTTATGAAATATGTCGGAAAAAAATTTAGAAAAAGATATAACATTACATTCAGAACTCCTGTCTCAAGAAAAGAAGACATCATCAAAAATTATCGATTTTTTAGTAATTTTGGAAGATATTATAGAAAAACATATCTTTTGTTTGTACCGGAAACTATTTTCAAAGATAAAGTACCTCGTACTGAACAAATATTAAGATACGATCCTTCAAAAAATTTTGGAATAAGCAGAGGGAAAGAAAAATACATTACACTGGATGATAAAACAACTTATATTAAAGCACTAAAAGCGCACTCTAAATTCGGGAATATATTTATTTCTAGAAATTTAGAATTGAATAGAGATGAATTGATAGAAAAAATTAAGAAAAAATTTAAGAAAGCAAATAGACCTCCAAATACAACAACAAACCATGCTCTCTATATTATGTTACACCAAAATTTTGTCTATGATTAATAAAAATGACATATTTTTAAATTATTTTTCTATAAATCATGACGCTTGTAGAGATTATACCATATGATTATGTACCTTATTCAGAAAATATTTACGAAAAAAGGACATTCAAACTTAATTTCGACATGGATTTCCCTATGCTACTGGAAATAGCATTAAATTTAGAACACCCCGACATGGTTCATTTAAAAAAATCCATTAGCAATTTCTTATACAGGAATAGTACTCAATTTTGGACTAGTATTTTGGAAGAGAAATCTTCGGAAGAAGGCGAGTATGAACAGAGTCAATTTTTAGACAATGCATTTCTAAGTGCTTATAGTAAAAATGACTTACTAATAAAAAATATATAACTTAAACCATGCCGAAGAACGCAAGATACGAGAGAGCTTTCACAAAGTTGCAGGATTACGGTAACGATCGTATAGATCACAAGGGTTCAAACCATGTAGCCATTTTGATGAAGAACGGTGGAAAGATTTTGTCTAAGGGTTTTAACCACGAGAGGTCTCGTCACTCAGGTCATAATATGGCAAGTACGCATGCTGAGTTTGACTGCCTGAAGCGTTACAGATCTCAGTGCGAAAAACAATCCAAAGGGTTATTCTCATGATATTCCAAAGTTTCGAAAGAATTTGACAATGGTAGTTGCTCGTGTTAACAAGCAAGGAACTTTGTCCAATTCTCGTCCTTGTGCAGAATGTACTACTATGATGAAGAAGTTCGGAATTAAGACTGTGTGCTATTCAACGGACGACGGATATTTTATTGAAGAGAAGGTAAACAATATGATTTCTACCCATAAGTCTAGTGCACAGGATTATTTCAAGTGCTCATGTAGTCATCGGTAAAAATGATTATTTATTATTTATTTTAAATAATAAATCATGCCATTCTTGGTACAAGAAACTCATTACGGTAATAGTTTACGAGAGAAACATATCTTCATCAAGTTAGTACAAGACGAACTTACGGTTAATCAAATTAAACAAGATATTTATAGTAGATATGAGGAAGAAGCTACGCATATATTTGAAAATTACTGTGAATGGAATAAAGTGAATGGAAATGACGGGGCTGACAACAACAGTTCCTTTTATCTTAACGAAGTACAAAAATACTGTGATATAGATATCTTGGACGAATTTATGAATGAAGTTATGGAAGAAGAACTATCGCGCGAAGATAAATACGAGTTAGCTATCAGAACTATACTGCAGTCATTTCTCTGTATCGTTAGAAATGAAGAAATACCTCCGTGGAATCCTTCAAAAAAGATTATTTTATCACATTATATATCTGTTGATTAATTACAATTTTCCCTAAAAATGAAACTTAAAAAAAAATTCTAATTAATAGACTACGAATCCAGGCGACTACAGTTGCTCAAGCTTCGTACTCGTGCTCTCGCTCAAGCTTTTCGCTCACAGCCCAGCGCACACACAAACATGGCACAGGCGTATCTCAACCAGGGGTCTCCGCTTACTGCGGCACCGCCCGTCCACAGTCCGCGGAAGACCCCTGTCCTCGCCGCCGCCGCCGCGCCTCTGATGGTCGCACTGGATGCCTCAGGTGACCCGGCCATCCCGGATATGCCGGCGATGCATCCTTCCGTGCGCGGCCTCCTCGGAAGCTGGCGGAACGCGAAGGATGCATGGTCTGCCTGTCAGGGATGCGGGGAGCCTCGCGTGTCCCGGCGTCTGCACCCGCAGGGCTGTGCCGGTCCCGACAAGCCGCGATTCCTCGGGGGGTGCATGCCCACCGAGTATCCGCGACAGGACAGCCGGGTCAGGATCCAGCAGATGCAGGACCCGGTTGACCGGGTCGATCGCTCTGCGGTGTCCGACCACGTCAACTGGTCTGACCACGCGATGATCGACGCCATGGGACGCGGCCTTGACTAAGTGTCGCGCGAAGGTGCCAACAGTGTGATTATGGAGAAAAACCGGAACACACGCCAAAAAAAGCAATATAATAACCTTTTAATATTGCTTTTGTAAAAAATGAAATATAAATCAAACTTTTATATAAAAACATGCCAAACATGCAAGAAGAATCAGGTCCTAATACGTTCGACGAACTTGTTGAAAAATACAAAAACGAGTATGAATGGAAGTATCTGAAGAAATTTCCTGAAATGTGTGAAAAGAAACTCAGATCAGGGGTCAGTAGTGACGGGTTTAACAATCTACCGGAAGATGCTTTAGAGGATCTACCTGAAATAAACCTACGGACACGAGAACAGGTTATCAATTGGATGCGGCGTTATATGAATTTTGATTCTTTGAATTATGTCGGTTGGTAATTACTAAAAATGATTTTAAAAAAAATATTACAATTTAAATACGATGGACGAAGGTGACACAAACGACAGAGGTGTGGATGCCGTCGGCGCCATCCGTCATTTTTATGATATGCTGAGTCTTATCGGGACAGAGACAAACATTACTAATAGAGTTATGATTGTTACTGGTTACTTCGAAGGATTCCGAGGTACACTTTGCTCACTAAACATGAGAGAATTGTCCGAAAGTTTTCCGAGGGACAGTCACTGTTATATTCGCGCAGGATTTATCATTCATCTTATTTTTACTCTGACGGACATGGCTCGCTCTCGAGGGGACACAAACCTCGCCGACGATCTAAGATCGAGAGCCGGGATGTTTTCCCTGCCTAACCAGTAAATGATTTTATATTTTTATTTTAAATTATAAAAATATAAGAAAATGATTTATTATTGTTATAATTAACATAACAATAATACTTAATAATAATGTCTTTGCATCTTCTAGATGAAGATTCTAAAATACAAGAAATGAAAGAATATTTGAAATCACTCAAAATAGTTCATTCTTTCCAGAAGAAAGAAGACTATCTTAACAGACTAAAATTATTTAAATCTCATTATACTTTTCCATGGCGTAAAGATCAACAAGATGTGATCGATATGTACTTCGGAGAAAATCATAAATTTTATGTTATCAACGGTATCTTTGGTTGTGGTAAAACAACTTTACTGATGTCACTTGTTGTCAGAAGTATTATCGAAGAGATTTATACGCTTGATGACATCATGTTTATCTCATTCAATATTTGTATTCGCGATGAACTCAAAGCCAAACTTCGTAAGTACGGTTTCAAAGGCAAAGTAACAGTCAGAACATTTGACTCTATCATCTTTGAGATCTGTAAGAACAACGATTATCCGCATATGGATCTTCCCAACTACGACGGTAAACGTCGTTTTGTTTATGATCTGTGTCGCGAAGACAGTCCTCGTACTCTTAAGTTTCAACCAAAAGTTATCTTCATTGACGAGGTTCAAGATCTGGAAAAACAAACACTCAGAGTGTTTACAAAGTTTTTTCCAGAAGCAAGAATCGTCTTTGCAGGCGATGTTTTTCAATCTATCCAGAGAGAACCTCGCGAGAGTCTACTTTGGTACCTTCTTCATCAATATGAACAACCGATATGTAAATTTTACATGAAAGAAACGCCTCGTGTACCAAAAAAGATTCTTTCTTCTCTTAAAGAAACACTCACGGATTACTATCCCGAGTTCGAAGAAGAGATTAAAGAATGGCGTTCTTCAAATGAAATATCAGCAGAGAGTGTAGAGTGGAAACGTTTCTACTCATACACGCAACTTTTTGACGTTTCTAAAGATTTCATCAATACATACGGTGAAAAAAATGTCATGATATTGACGTTTTCTTCTGCTATTACAGTCAGG